>OCTW013399969.1_pt1 | contig 20854 bp, 13 predicted proteins | sample 1539671 | NCBI WGS metagenome assembly OCTW01 (sample SAMN02144230, study PRJEB22623) | gut metagenome | biome: sheep rumen | host: Ovis aries | place: New Zealand
GGACGTCAGACTGGATTTAGCAGACAAGAACGCTATCGCGTGTGAGGGTGACGCAATCGTCGAGTTGATTCCCAATGAGGTATCAAACGATATAGGGATAGGAGACCGACCCGAACGCAATTCGGGCAAGGCAACGATTAAGGTTGGACCTGCCGGCAAGACACTTACCATCCGCGTAGCTGACGAGAGTACAGAGACTGTACACCTAACTGTAAAAAGCATAAGCCAATGTGACAGAAATTGCGATGTGATAGGTTGCGACGAAGGCGGTTCGTGCGGCAGCATCGTTGTTGAGAGCGGTCAAGTGGAGTCGAGGGAATATTTCAACGATAGCGGACGAGCTTTCCGCACGACCGACGGCACCATCACTTTCGGATATAAGTATCCAAATGACGAGATTATCTTCGATGGCGGCAGCGAGGGTACGGTGAAAATTGAGGATGGTAAGCAGTTCCACTCCTACTACGACTACAACACCAAGTACAGCGGTACCATCAACCTGCAAGGAATAAATTACTTCTATGCACGGCCTGACAAGTACATCGTGACTTTCGATGAGAACGGTGGCAGCGATGTGGACAACCAGACAGTTGTCCACGGCATGAAAGCCACAGAGCCAGCAACAACTCGCGAGGGCTTCACCTTTGTGCGTTGGAACAATGGTGAAGATGCGTATGACTTCAATACAGTCGTGACAAGCGACCTGACGCTGAAGGCAGAGTGGAAACGCCCAATAACAAGCGAGGGCATCAGCATCAGCATTCCGTCGCAGGTATGGACGGGCAGCGAATTGACACCCGTCATTACCGTGACGGATGGTGAGACGGAGCTCACACTGAATACCGACTACACCGTGACGGCTCCGAGCGGCACGGTTCAGAACACTGGCAACTATACCTATACCATCACTGGCGCGGGCAACTACTCGAGCGAGTTCACGGCGATATTCAAGATCGTGCCGAAGTCTGTGACAATTGACGGAGTTAGTGGCGGCCCGCTGTCAATTACCCAAGACCAGAACGGATATACTGCCATATTTGACGGGACATCGGAAACCGACCTTAACATTACGACGACTGTCACAGTAAAGGATGTGAAGATAAGCCGTGAATTCCACAGCGGACAGGCTTCGACGGTGATACTGCCATTTGACTATACTTGCAATGACAGTGAGGGTGGCAAGTTCTACGCATTCGTGGGTGTAGCATGGAACGACTCAGAAAACAAATGGGAGGCAACCATGAAGGAACCAGGCGACGATACCAACCAAGTGACAACGCTGACAGCAAATACCCCGTATCTGTTCATGCCAAGCGGGACGGAGATGACATTCCCGAACATTCCCAATATGGCGGGTGGCACTGTGACGCTGAAACCTGCAAGTGAAGGCGGTAATTGCAGCGGGACCTCTGGAGATGGAAACTGGCAGTTCCACGGTACATACACCAAAAAGACCTGGACAGCAAGTGATTCTGATAAAGACTACGGCTTTGCTGCCACCAGCGGCACGGCAACGGATGGCACAACGGCGATTACAGCAGGTCAGTTCGTCCGCTTCACCTCTGGAGCATGGATGAAACCGATGCGCTGCTATCTGTCGTACGTCGGCACATCTGCCCCTGCTCCAGCCCGTGGTATGACACGCGCTGCAAGCGTTGGTGACGATCTGCCTCAGAGCATTACCGTGCGCCTTATGAGCCGAGGTGGTGATACTACTGCTATCGGTACGCTCGATACCAAAACTGGCGAACTCTCGTTTGACGGCTGGTACACGATGGATGGCCGCAAACTCGAAGGCAAGCCTACGAAGAGGGGTCTGTATATAAACAATGGTCGTAAGATTGTTATTAAATAATAGGAGGATAACGCAATGAAGAAGAAAGAGTATAAGAAGCCCTCGATGAAGGTAGTTCTGTTGCAACACCAATGCCGGTTATTGGCTGGTAGTCCAGAACAAATTCCCGGCTGGGACGGTGAAGGTGACTAAACATCAAAAGTGATGAATGCTGAAACAATTGGCTGGATTTACTTCTGGACGGCAGTCGGCAGCGACAACAGCCAATGATAAAACAGGCAAGAAAGGACGAAACCTACAAAGGGGCGTCCTTTCTGGCTGCAAAGGTACATAATTCGTCGAGTTTTACGGATTCCTTCGGAAACACGACAACTGAGCAGCGAAGCAACAATTCAAACACAAGTATCTGGAGTTGGTAGACTATTTACACTATCGTAGGAGTTACTATGTTGACTATAAACCCCAAGAAAAGATAGCCCAAAGTTAAAGGAGGGATAGACCTGGGGCCAAGAAAGGTTAGACCTTTCTCCGAAATTCTCTCGAGAATTTTGGGGTTTGGATAGGGGAAACTGGGAGTTTGGGCTAAGGAAAGTCGGAGTTTGGGCTAGGGAAAGTCCCAGACCTCTATCATGGCTTTACTTTTGAACAGATTCTTTCGTTTCTTGCAAACACCTACCTCGAATTTATGGAAACGCCTTTGTACAAAGGGAAAGAAGAGAGGTAGGTGTTGTCCGAACACCTAACTGAACACCTACCTCAACACCTAACTCACCACCTAACTCTGTCATCACGCCGATAGAGGATGTTGCACATTATTTCCGAGGTAGGTGTTGAGGTAGGTGTTCAGTTAGGTGATGAGGTAGGAGTTTGAAATCCAGAATCCCTTTAAATAAAGGGACTTTAGGCTATTCCGAGGTAGGTGTTTGCAAAAAACGCAACCAATATCTCTCTTAAAATTCACAGGGATGCCTACTAACGTTGATAGAAATGCCTTCCAACATAGTAAGGAATGCTTAGTACGACAGTAAGGGATGCCTGTTTAGGGGGTATAACAGGCATCTCCAACACCCTTAGAAGGCATCAGAACGAGTCGTGCAAGGCATCCCCAACAGCATGGGCAGGAATCGCCTGTCTGTGTGGGCGCAGCGGCTTCCCCGGCTATAGCAGTTGGTGACCCAGGTCCTTGTCGCGGCAGATGGCGACGACCTGGCGGATGACGGCATCCACGCGGGGAACGGGGGCCACGAAGTAGGTGGGATAGTCGGGACAGAGCACCACGAGGTTCATGCCTGCAATGCGAATGCCGTAGTGCGACTCGAGCATGTGGCGGTAGAGATTCTGCTGCATGCAGTAGTGATAATAAGAGGTGTCGGGCAGGTTGAGGCCTCGCAGGTCGGTCTTGTTGGCAAAGGCCGCGGTGATAGGCTGTCCGAGGGCGTCGACCACCTTCTTGCTGCGCTTCCAGTCGTAGATGGTGAAGGTGCCGTCGTCGTTGCGGCAGATCATGTCGATGGTGCCGGCCACGTTCATCTCCAGGTCGTAGACGGGCCACTCCTGACGATAGGGACGGATAGCGTAGTCGCGGACGAAGCAGAGGAAGTGCTGCTTCTCGCGCTCGACGGAGACTTGCTCCGTGTGACCACGGAAACAGAAGGGGCAGACGGTCTCGAAGGTGCCGTCGCGGAACCAGTTCTCCGTCTGTTCGTGCACGAAGGTGCCCACCTCGCTGGCCATACGCCCTATGCGCTCCCACTTCGTGAGCGACTCCTCGACGGGGATGTGATAGCGCTCCCACTGCCGCTGGGCCTGCTTCTGGGCATCGAAGGGCTCGAAGAAATAGGCAATCAGTGAACTGACGGGCAACAGCTGACGGCTGCCGTCATAAAGATAAACATGTCCCTCTGGCTCGAAGTCGATGTGACTGTCTTGCTCGTACAGGCCGGCATCGGTAAAGGCGGCCATCTTAGCTTCTATATTTCTCATTTCGTGTACAAAAGTACAGATTTTTTTAAACATAATATCCTTTTTAAGACATAATAACTCATTTTCAGGCAAAAGATGTTTGTGTGTTAATCTGTCTTTAAATTGTTCTTTTGTCTAAAAAAAAGAGTATCTTTGCAGCCGATGAATAACGAAACGATCATACTGAAGGATCTCAGCATCGGCTACCAGACCAAACATGGCGTCAAGACGGTGGCCGAGGGTATCAACGGCAGCATACGCAGCGGAGAACTGACGTGTCTGCTGGGTGCCAACGGTGTGGGTAAGTCGACGTTGCTGCGCACGCTCTCTGCCTTCCAGCCTGCTATCAGAGGGGAGATTTTGTTTACAGTTTACAGTTTACGGTTTACAGATGATTACACTGACGGATCTGAAGGGCTTGCCAGCAAATCAACTGTACGCTCGGCTTTGCCGCTTGCTACCGCAGGGACGCAAGAACTTAAACCGTCAACAGTAAACACAAAAGAAATAGCCTCTTTCTCGGACAAGGAACTGAGCAGGCTAATCGGCGTGGTGCTTACGGAGAAGCCAGACGTCAGGATCATGTCCGTACGCGAGCTGGTGGCCTTAGGCCGCTCACCCTATACAGGCTTCTGGGGCACCTGCTCCGAGGAAGACCTCAGCATCGTAGACGAGGCCATCGCCAAGGTGGGCATCACGGCACTCTCCCGCCGGCCTGTGCACACCCTCAGCGACGGCGAGCGCCAGAAGGTGATGATCGCCAAGGCGCTGGCACAGCAGACACCCGTCATCCTCCTCGACGAGCCAACGGCATTCCTCGACTACCCCAGTAAGGTGGAGGTGCTGCAGCTGTTGCGCGACATCTGCCGCAGTACCGGAAAGACCGTCTTCCTCTCCACCCACGACGTGGAGCTGGCCCTCCAGCTGGCAGACACCATCTGGCTGATGACACGCGACGAGCCGCTGGCCATCGGCAGTCCTAAGGCGCTGGCTGACAATGGCGACCTCGGACGGTTCATCGAGCGACAGAACATCGTCTTCGACAAGGAAACCCTGACCATACGAATCAAGAAAACATAAAAAAGGAATATACTATGATATTCGGACACGGCGATGACGCCTACCAATACGGCAGACAGATTAAGACGGACTTCAGTTCCAACATCTATTCCGATACAGACCTCTCTGGGCTGCAGGCATACCTGTCGAGTCGTTTCAACATCGTGACCCACTACCCTGAGCCCGAGCCCGTCGGCCTGGAGAAGATGCTGGCAGAAAAACTCGGCGTGCCCGAGAACACCATCATGGTAACCAATGGCGCCACGGAGGCCATCTACCTCATCGCACAACTCTACAGGGGATGGGCCTCCGTCATTCCCCAGCCCACCTTCATGGAATATGAGGCTGCATGCCAGATCCATGGACACCTTCTGTCGTATAACACCGACGACGAGCTCAAGGTACTGCCCGACGACCGCATCTACTGGCTCTGCAACCCCAACAACCCTACAGGCAACGTGATAAACAAGCACCTCATCCGCCACATCATCCGCCAGCACCCCCGTTACCTCTACGTGATCGACCAGTCGTATAAGGACTACACGCTCAGTCCGATGATCCAGCCCGCGGAAATGACTGACTGCTATAATGTGATGCTCGTCCACTCACTCTCGAAGACCTACTGCATCCCAGGCCTGCGCTTAGGCTATATCTTCAGTTCGCCCATCATCATCGACCGCCTGCGACAGATCCGTCAGCCCTGGACCGTCAATGCCATCGCCATAGAAGCAGGCAAATACCTTCTGGAGCACAACCCCAAAACGGTTACAGACCTGCCCGCCTATCTGGCAGAGGCGCAACGCCTGCGCCAGCTACTGTCGGCCATCAACGGCCTGCTGGTGATGGACACAGCAACGCACTTCATGCTCGTCAATATGGACAAGGGCAGTTCGCGGGAGTTGAAACAGTGGCTCATCAACGAGCACGGCATCCTGATTCGCGATGCCTCCAACTTCCGCAGCCTCGACGACCGCTGCTTCCGTGTCACGGCCCGAAGCCCAGAGGAAGACGACCGCCTCGTCGACGCCCTCAGGGAGTATATTGCCTTGCAGGCGAAATAGATAGCACTACGATTCTTTCTTCTTGATGACGTATCGCTGGTAATAAGTCAGCATCAGCGTGGTCATCGGCAGAGCGATGATCATGCCCAGCACACCCAGCAGCGACCCCCATATCGACAGCGAAAGAAGAATGATGGCAGAGTTCAACCCCGTCACCTTACCCATAATCTTCGGGGTGAGGAACGTGTCTTGGATAATCTGAACCACGGCGAACACGACAAGTGCCGAAAACAGCACCACCCAGAAATTCTCGCCCGTATCAGCAGCCTTGACAATAGCCAGAAGAATCGTAGGGACAAAACCTACCAGCTGCAGATAAGGTACCATGTTCAACAGTCCGATAAACAGGCCAAGGCCAATGGCCATGGGGAAGTCGATGATAATAAAGCCGATGCTGAACAGGATGCCCACACACAGGGCTACCAACGCCTGGCCACGGAAATACTTGTTCATGCCCGTCTCGATGTCGCCCATAAGCTGAACACTGAACTGACGGTATTTGGCAGGCAGCAGATTGGGCCAGCCACTGCATATCTCCTCATAGTCGAGCAGGATGAAGAGCGTGTAGAGCACGATCATCGTCAGCGAGAAAAGACCAGAGACGACACCTATAGACTGTACGATGAACTCCCACACCTTCGGCACCGCCGCCTTCATCCCTTCGAGAAAGCCCGTCTGCGTGACGATGCCCTTAATCTCATCGACAGTCAGATGCTCGCGAAGGAAATCCTGAATGGCATGGGGGATGTTGCTGAGCATGGCCGACTGAGAGAGATAGTCTACCAGCAAATCTTTCACATGGAGGCTCTCTTCAATCATCGGTGGCACGACGAGGAAGAATAGTCCTGTCAGTAGGCCACCCACGATGATGAAAGAGCACAGGATGCCGAGAATGCGGTACTTCATACGACAGCGGTACTGGAAGAACCTGACCATCGGGAACATCAGATAAGCGATGAGCCAGGCCAGGAAGAAGGGTGTCAGCACGCCACTCAACCGGTTGAGCAGCATGACGATGCCGACGACAATAATCACAGCCAACAAGCCGCGCACAAACGTATCAAAAGTAATCTCTTGCCGATTCATGTATGACATGTATATATAATCTACACTTTCTGCTGCAAAGATAAGGATTATTTTGGAAACAGACGTGTTTTTTCCCAAAAAATATTCCACCTTTTATAATATATACTGCGGGTGCCAGAGGATGTGTCGATTGTCGGATTCATGAGCGATTGGGTGTCAGAGATTTCAACCCCACGCATCACGTTCGTAAAGCAGAATCTCAGAGATCTCAGTTCGAAGGCCTTCCAATTGCTGCAAGGCCAGATTAAAGGTGATGACCAGACCTACCATTTCGTAACCAGCGCACGATTAGAGATACGCGAAAGCACCAGAAAGGAGAAAAGCAAGTAGTGAATGACTGGCTGCTGCTGTTAAAGTTTGCAATTTCACACCCCCTATTCTTCTTTATTTTAATTATTATATGTATCTTTGTGCCATCATTATCAATATTCATTGTTATGTTCAAAAGAAACACTCATTGTCACAGATTATTCTTCGTGCTGATGCTGTCGCTCGTTGCTGGTAGCATCCAAGCACAGGATCGGCTCTATGCCGACGAGTTCCCAATTGGTGATGTCACCTTGCTTGACGGTCCGCTAAAGAAAGCCCGCGACCTGAACATCAAGGTGCTGCTGCAATACGACAACGACCGTCTGCTGGCTCCTTTCCTCAAGGAGGCCGGCCTCACCCCGAAGGGCGAGTTGTATCCTAACTGGGCAGGACTGGACGGTCATGTGGGTGGCCACTATCTGACCGCCTTGGCCATGAACGCCGCTACGGGCAGCAAGGAATGCCAGCAGCGCATGGAGTACTGGATCAGCGAGTTGCAGGCCTGTGCCGATGCCAACGCCAGGAACCATCCCTCGTGGGGCAAGGGCTATATCGGCGGGGTGCCCAACAGCGACCGCGTCTGGTCTACCTTCAAACAGGGCGACTTCAAGGCCTACTTCGGTTCGTGGGTACCTTTTTATAATGTCCATAAGATCTATGCCGGTCTGCGCGATGCCTGGGTCTATTGCGGCAACGAACAGGCCAAGGCACTCTTCCTCGGCCTGTGCGACTGGGCCATCAACCTGACGGCAGGACTCACGGACCAGCAGATGGAACGCGTACTCGACACCGAGCACGGTGGCATGAACGAGGTGCTGGCTGATGCCTATGCCATCACGGGTGAGCAGAAGTACCTCGACGTGGCCAGGCGCTTCTCCCACCGGCGGCTGCTGAATCCCCTCTCCCAGCGGCAGGACTGTCTCGACAACCTGCATGCCAATACCCAGGTGCCGAAGGTGGTGGGCTTTGAGCGCATCGCCGAACTCTCGGGCGATGAAACCTATCACACGGCCAGCGCCTATTTCTGGGATATCGTCACGGGCGAGCGCTCGCTGGCCTTCGGTGGCAACAGCCGTCGTGAGCACTTCCCCAGCAAGGAGGCCTGCAAGGACTTCGTCAACGACATCGACGGCCCGGAGACCTGTAACACGAACAACATGCTGAAACTCTCCGAGGAGTTGCACCGCCGTAATCCCGAGGCACGCTTCGCCGACTTCTACGAACTGGCTACCTTTAACCATATCCTCTCCAGCCAGCATCCCGAGCATGGCGGCTACGTCTACTTCACCTCGGCCCGTCCTCGCCATTACCGCAACTACTCGGCTCCCAACGAGGCCATGTGGTGCTGTGTGGGTACGGGTATGGAGAACCACGGCAAGTATGGTCAGTTTATCTATACCCATGTGGGTAATGCTTTGTATGTGAATCTCTTCGTGGCTTCTGAATTGAACTGGAAGGCGAAAGGTGTCACCATTCGTCAGGAGACCGGTTTCCCCTATGCCGAGACCAGTAAGATAACCATTGCTGAGGGCAGGGGCAAGTTCGCACTCAACGTCCGCTATCCGGGTTGGGTGAAGCCGGGACAGTTTGCTGTGAAGGTGAACGGTCAGCCCGTCGCCATCGTCACGGGTCCCTCGTCGTATGTCACCATCGACCGCCAGTGGAAGAAGGGTGATGTCGTGGAAATCAACTTCCCGATGTATAACTATGTGAAGTATATGCCCAACCTGCCACAGTACATCGCCCTGATGCACGGTCCCGTCATGCTGGCCATGAAGACTGGCACGGAGGACCTCGCCATGCTGATTGCCGACGACAGCCGCTTCGGACAGTTGGCCGTGGGCAAGAAACTGCCTACCGACCAGGCTCCTATCCTTATTAATAATAATATTGAGGACATCGCCAATCAGTTGCAGCCCGTTGCAGGCAAGCCGCTCCACTTCACCCTCTCGACGAAGATGGTCAATGAGATCCGCAACGAACTGATGCCCTTCTTCGAACTCCACGACAGCCGTTACATGATGTACTGGCTCGCCCTCTCGGAGGACAACTATCAGGGCTACCTCGACAACCTGGCCAAACAGGAGCAGGAGCGTCAGGCATTGGAGGATCGTACGGTGGACAAGGTGCAACCAGGTGAGCAACAGCCAGAGTCAGACCATTTTATGGAGACGGATGACTCGTTTGTGGGCAACTCCAACGACGTGTTCTACCGTGACGCCAGCAACGGCCACTACTTCAGTTATCTGATGCAGACGGGTGGACAGACCAACCTCAGCCTGCGCCTGAAATACTGGGGTGTGGGCGAGTGGAAGAGTCATGAGTTTGACATCTTCGTCGACGACGTGCTGGTGACCTCCGTCAACAACACGGGTAAGTATCGTATCTCAGAGTTCAAGTACGAGACCTACCCTGTGCCAGAGGAGGCGCTGAAGGGTAAGAAGCAGGTACGGGTGAAGTTTGTGGCCAAGCCCCACCGTCAGATCGGTGAGATCTATGAGGTGAGGCTGGTCAGATAGTCTCTGCGAGCAAGTGTGACGCAAGGATCTTCACACCTATCAGTATCAGGATAACGCCTCCCAGCAGTTCAGGTTTCAAACGCTGGGAGGCGCTTTTGCCGAAGCGGGCCCCCACCTGATAGCCGATGAGACTGAAAAGGAACGACACCGCTCCGATGATGATAAGTGGCAGCGTAAGTTGCCCCACAGATGTATAGCCAGTGCAGGCAAAGGAGATGCCGACGGCCAGGGCATCGATGCTGGTGGCAACGGCCAGCAGCAACTGGGTGCGCAGTCGACGGGGATTGAAATGCTGTTCCTCCTCGGGATGCAGGCTCTCCCACACCATCCGGCCGCCAATGAAAGCCAGGAGCCCGAAGGCAATCCAGTGGTCATAGGCCTCCATATAGGTCTGGAAGTGGCTAATGCCCAGCCAACCTATCAACGGCATCATTGCCTGGAACAGCCCGAAGAAGAAAGCCATTCTTAAGTTTACAGTTGATTTGCTGGCAAGCCCTTCTGAACCATTAATGTAATCATCTGTAAACTGTAAACTGTCAACTGTAAACACCAAGACCCCGCTGACGATCGATACCGTCAGGCAGTCCATCGCCAGTGCCACAGCCAAGAGGATGATATCTATCAGACTCATTTCGGTGGCAAAGATACATGATTTCATGCAATAAACAAAAGAAATGTCATTTTTTCTTTGTACCTTTGTCGGCAAATACGGTTTTGAATATGGTAAAAGCATTCCGAGTAGTCAGCGTCGTATCGACGTTTTTGTTGTTGCTTGTCGCCACGATGGGACAGGCGAAGGGAGAGGCGGGCCTGAAACCTCGCCTCGTAGTGTGTACCGACATAGCCCCTGCAGATGTCGAACCCGACGATATGGAGTCGATGGTGAGGCTGATGGCTTATGCCGACCAGTATGAGATAGAGGCGCTGATCACTACCGTCGGGTGGAACTGCGACCCTTACCCTGTGGAGTGGGCGGTTTATCTGCAGCGCGTCATCGAGGCCTATAGGAAGGATGTGCCAAACCTGATGAAGCGCTCTGCCCAACAGTCGTTCCTGCCGCTTGAAGAGGAGAACGGCGCTCAGCAGTTGGGCTATTGGCCTAGTGCCGACTATCTGAAAGGTCGTGCCGTGATGGGCAGTCAGCGAGGGGGCATCAAGGTGATCGGCGAGGGCAACGACTCGCCTGGCAGTGAATTGCTCATCCGACTGGCCGACGAGGCTGACGACCGTCCCATCTATGTCGCTGCCTGGGGTGGTGCGAACACCCTGGCGCAGGCTGTCTGGCGCGTGAAGCAGACAAGATCGGCTGAGGCCCTGAAGCGTTTCGTAAATAAGTTCCGCATCTATACCATCACTGACCAGGACATGCAGTATAATAGACGTATGGATCGTGCCTACAGTTCTCACCAATGGCTGCGGAAGGACTTTAACCGTGACCTTCTGTTCGTCTGGGACGAAGGAACGTGGCAGGCGCAGTGCGAACTGGGCAAGCGTTACTGGCCGCAGCATCAGGCGCTCATCCAGGGCAAGGGAGCCCTGGGCAGGGAGTATCCTGACTACAAGTGGGGTGTCGAGGGCGATACGCCCAGTTTCCTCTATCTGATGCCCAATGGGCTCAACGATCCGGAAGATCCCCGTCAGGCAGGATGGGCGGGCTATCACGAGAGGGGGCTGTGCGCCGACTCGCTGACCACGGCCTGGACCAGTTGGCAGGAGCCTGTTCGTAGCATCAGCATAGGCTATAAGATGCGTTTCTACCCTGATGAACTGAACGACTTTACGGCCCGTATGCAATGGGCTGCCGAAGGCCAGGGCAACCATAATCCCCAGATTCGTCTGGCCTCGGATGTGAAGGATAAGCAACAGCCCCTATCTCCTGTTAATATGAAGGTGAAGGCTGGTGACACCCTCACCCTCGATGCCACGGACTCTTCAGATCCTGATGGCGACCGTCTGGCGTTCCTCTGGTGGCTGCAGCCTGAGATAGGCACAACAAAAGTGGCTATCAGCCAGCCAGACCAGCCGATAGCCACGATTCATATTCCAGCGGATGCCAAGGGGCAGACTCTGCATGTCATCTGTGAGGTACACGATGACGGGCCTTTCCGTCTGGTAGCCTACCGTCGCCTGATTCTCAGTATCGAGTAGGCTGCCTGTCAGCAGACCTCTCAGCCCACCTGACTGCCAGGTTTTACATCTTTGGTTGTCGTTACCACGCTGAGGCTCTCGTCTGAGTCGACGGCAGAGAGGATCATACCCTGGCTCTCGATGCCCATCATCTGACGGGGGGCGAAGTTGGCCACGAAGAGGATGCGCTTGCCGATGAGTTCCTCGGGGTTCTCATAGAAGGCAGCGATACCTGAGCAGATAGTACGGTCTGTGCCTGAGCCGTCGTCGATGGTGAACTGCAGCAGTTTCTTCGACTTAGGTACACGCTGGCAGTTCTTCACCAGACCCACGCGGATGTCGAGTTTCTCAAAGTCCTCGAACGAGACGGTATCCTTGATGGGCGCAGCCTTATAGTTGGCAGCCTCGTTGGCCTTCTTGGTAGCCTCGAGTTTGTCGAGCTGCTTCTGGATCACCTCGTCCTCGATCTTCTCGAAGAGCAGGGCAGGCTCGCCCAACTGATGGCCCGCCTTCAGCAGGTCTGTAGAGCCGAGTTGCTCCCACTCGAACGAGTCGATGGCGAGCATCTCGCGGAGCTTCTTACTGCTGAACGGCAGGAAGGGCTCGAAGGCGATGGCGAGGTTGGCGGTCAGTTGCAGACAGATATTGAGGATGGTTTCGCAGCGCTTGGGGTCCTGCTTCCACACCTTCCACGGCTCGCACTCAGTGATGTAGCGGTTGCCGATGCGGGCGAGGTTCATGGCCTCGAACTGGGCATCGCGGAACTTGAACTGCTCCAGCAGCGTCTCCACCTTCTCCTTCACGTCCTTGAACTCCTCCAGGGCGGCCTTATCGACGTCCTGCAGTTCGCCGCAGGCAGGCACCACACCGTTCCAGTATTTCTTGGTCAACTGCAGGGCGCGGTTCACGAAGTTGCCATACACAGCCACCAGTTCGTTGTTATTGCGATCCTGGAAGTCCTTCCAGGTGAAGTTGTTGTCCTTGGTCTCAGGGGCATTGGCGGTGAGCACATATCTCAGGACATCCTGCTTGCCAGGCATGTCGACGAGATACTCATGCAGCCAGACGGCCCAGTTGCGGGAGGTTGAGATCTTATCGTTCTCGAGGTTCAGGAACTCGTTGGCAGGCACATTGTCGGGCATGATGAATTTGCCGTGAGCCTTCATCATCACGGGGAAGATGATGCAGTGGAACACGATATTGTCCTTGCCGATGAAGTGTACGAGGCGCGTGTCCTCGTCCTGCCACCACTTCTCCCAGTTACCCCACTTCTCGGGCTCCTTCTCGCAGAGTTCCTTCGTGTTCGACACATAGCCGATGGGCGCGTCGAACCACACATAGAGCACCTTGCCGTCGGCTCCCTCGATGGGCACGGGGATGCCCCAGTCGAGGTCGCGGGTCATGGCACGGGGCTGCAGGTCCATATCGAGCCAGGACTTACACTGTCCGTACACGTTCGGCCGCCACTCCTTGTGCTCCTCCAGGATCCACTGCTTCAGCCAGTCCTGATATTCGTTCAGCGGCAGATACCAGTTCTTCGTCTCCTTCATAACTGGCGTAGAGCCAGATATGGTCGACTTGGGATTGATGAGCTCCGTGGGCGAGAGGTCACGACCGCACTTCTCGCACTGGTCGCCGTAGGCACCCTGGTTGTGGCAGTAGGGGCACTCACCCGTCACGTAGCGGTCGGCCAGGAACTGCTTAGCCTCCTCGTCGTAGAGTTGGGCGGTGGTCTCCTCCGTCAGTTTGCCCTCGTCGTAGAGTTTGCGGAACCAGTCGGCGGCAAACTTGTGGTGCGTCTCCGAGGTCGTACGGCTATAGATGTCGAACGAGATGCCGAACTCCTCGAACGAGTCCTTGATCATCTTATGATAGCGATCCACAACATCCTGCGGGGTGATGCCCTCCTTACGGGCACGGACGGTGATGGGCACACCGTGCTCATCCGAACCTCCGATGAACAGCACCTCGCGCTTCTTCAGTCTCAGATAGCGCACATAGATATCAGCAGGCACATACACACCTGCCAAGTGGCCGATATGCACGCCGCCATTGGCATAGGGCAGCGCCGACGTCACCGTCGTGCGCTTGAAAGTCTTCTTTTCCATTCCTGTTTTACTATTTTACTTATTTTGGCTGCAAAGGTACAAAAAAAGCCACACACTACAAAAAAACTATGGCTTTTTCTATTCTGTCCCATCAGGATTCCGCCGTTAATATTAATTTAACCAATCCTTGCACTTTGGCAACAAAAGAGCAAAAAAAGCTAATGATTCTATTGACTATTACAAATTAATTTCTTACCTTTGTGCCAAGAAGACCAAAACGTTATTACTAATTATGAAGAAAAGTATCATCTTTGCATTGCTGCTGACGGCCTCTCTGCAGACAGTCCAGGCAGCACAGGTGACCATCGGTACGAAACACACGACGATGGTACTCGAAGTGGAGAACGGCAAACAGCCGCAGTATGTGTATTACGGTCAGAAACTGAGCGACTATGACCTCAGCAGCCTGCAACGGCCCGTCAACGGCAGGATGGATGCCTACCCCGCCTACGGTCTCAACACTCCCGCCGAGACTGCCTTGGCCATGCGCCATGCCGACGGAAACATGTCGACGGCCCTGTATGTGACAGGCTGCGAGCAGCAGGACGGAGTCACACGCATCACCTTGAAAGACCCCGTGTATCCGACGACCGTCACCATCTGCTATAAAGCCTACGAGGAAGAGGACATGATCGAGACATGGACGGAGATCAGCAACGGCGAGGCAAAGCCCGTCACCCTGACGCAGTTCGCCTCTATCTGCCTGCCCATCCGTCGCGGCAACGTGTGGCTCTCGCACTTCTACGGCTCCTGGGCCAATGAGGCGCAACTCGTGGAGGAGCCTGTCCTGCCTGGCGAGAAGGTCATTAAGAATAAAGACGGCACGCGCAACTCACATACCGACCACGCCGAGGTGATGTTCTCGCTCGACGGCAAGGGCCGTGAGAACGCGGGCGACGTCATCGGCGCTGCCCTCTGCTATTCGGGAAACTATGAGCTGAAGGTGGAGACCGACGATACGGAGTACCACTATTTCTTCGCCGGTATCAACCCCGACAACTCGGAGTATCACCTGAAGAAGGGCGAGACCTTCGTCACGCCAAAGGTAGCCCTGTCGTTCTCGCAGGCCGGCCTGTCGGGCGTCTCCCGCAATTTCCATAAGTGGGGCCGCAAGTACATGCTCGCTCATGGCGACAAGGAGCGCAAGATCCTGCTGAACTCGTGGGAGGGTGTCTACTTCGACATCAACCAGCAGGGCATGGACCAGATGATGGGCGACATCGCCTCGATGGGTGGCGAGCTCTTCGTGATGGACGACGGCTGGTTCGGCGACAAGTATCCCCGTAAGACCGACAACTCCAGCCTGGGCGACTGGGTCGTGGATAAGAACAAGCTGCCCGAGGGCATCGAGGGCCTGCTGCGCGATGCGAAGAAGCACGGCATCAAGTTCGGCATCTGGATTGAGCCCGAGATGACCAACAGCGTCTCTGAACTCTACGAGGCCCATCCCGACTGGATCGTGAAGGCCCCGAAGCGCGACGCCGTACTGGGTCGTGGCGGCACGCAGCTCGTGCTCGACCTCTCGAACCCGAAGGTGCAGGACTTCGTGTTCTCCGTCGTAGACAACCTGATGACGAAGTATCCCGAGATCGACTATATCAAGTGGGACGCCAACATGCCCATCTTGAACCATGGTTCGCAGTATCTGACGATGAACGACCAGAGCCACCTCTATATCGAATACCATCGCGGTCTGCAGAAGGCCTGCGAGCGCATCCGCGCCAAGTATCCCGACCTCACCATCCAGGCCTGCGCCTCGGGCGGCGGACGCGCCAACTGGGGTGTGCTGCCCTGGTTCGACGAGTTCTGGGTATCCGACAATACCGATGCCCTCCAGCGCATCTACATGCAGTGGGGCACCAGCTACTTCTTCCCCGCCATCGCGATGGCAAGCCATATCTCTGCCACACCCAACCACACCGTCTTCCGCACCACAGCCCTGAAGTACCGCATCGACGTGGCCATGAGCGGGCGCCTCGGCATGGAGATACAGCCCAAGAACATGAGCGACGACGAGAAGGCCCTCTGCCGTCAGGCCATCAAGGAGTACAAGCAGATACGTCCCATCGTGCAGTTCGGCGACCTTTACCGCCTTGTCTCGCCTTACGACAAGAAGGGTCTGGCCTCGCTGATGTACGTCAATGAGGACAGGTCGAAGAGCGTCTTCTTCTGGTGGAAGACGGAGTCGTTCCAGAACGAGCACCTGCCGCGTGTGAAGATGGCCGGCCTCGATGCCGACAAGAAATATAAGGTGCACGAACTGAACCGCATCGACCTGAAGCCGATGGACGTGGAGGGTAAGACCTTCAGCGGTGCCTACCTGATGAACCACGGCCTCGAGGTGCCCTACCGCAACGAGCCCGAGTGGTCGAAGAAGAACGACTGGTCGAGCCGCGTGCTGCTGCTCGAAGCAGAATAAATGAATCGCTAAACACACTTTCAAACAGACTGCCCACGATGTGGTCCTATTGGTAATAGGTCTCGCTGGGCAGTCTGTTCACGTCTTTGGCGTCCTTGATCACCGGCACCTGGATGATGGTGATAAACTTCTTCGGGTCGCGCTGGTTGTGGAGGCCCTCTTCGAACTGCATCCGGCAGAGGCCTGCTACCTTTAGCCCTTGATCGGCGATGTAGCGCATCACCTCGGCAAACGATTCGTGGATGGTGTCATACGGTCCCAGATGCTTCAGGCAGACGGCCGTCGCCACCTCGTGCAACCGCTTGAACTTGATAAGCTCGCTGTCTTCGTACATCTGCTCCACCTGCAGGCAGTACTCCGTATCGATATCCTGCGACTTGTACTCCTGCTCGTGCTCCATCGTGAAGCCATAGATGGGCAGGGTGCGACGACAGCCGAGGCGCTGGATCTCCGGGTTGATGACCTGATTGAACAGCGGGACGAAGTCCTCCCTATGCTTCAAGACGCGCCTGTGGGAGGCGACGATGATCTCTGGTAGTCGCTGGATGGAGATATGCTCCATCATGCTGATGTATTCTATGTTGTCGACCATCTTCCGCAACACCCTGTGCTTCTCGCGCAACCGCATGATCTCCTCCTCCACCGCCTGCATCTTGGCATGCATCTGCGGCACACTCGGGTTGTGGGTACCCTCTTCGAAGAGGCCGCGTATCTCCTCGAGTGAGAAGCCGAGACTCTTCAGGCGCAGGATGCCGTTGAGCTGCTGCATCTGCGACACATCATAATAGCGGTAGCGCGTCCACTCGTCTACCTCATTGGGCACGAGCAGCCCCAGCTTCTCATAGTGCCGCAGGGTCTTCACCGTCACGCAACAGAAGCGGGAGAACTCGCCGATAGTCAGTCTCATATTCTTTGCCATAGCTTTTCTGTTTCATTCCACATTCCACGCTGCAAAGATAATGCCTGACCTTGGGTACGAGTCAAGGAAAGAGGCAAAGATTTATGATTCTTTCACTAAAAAAGGGGCGTTTCAGTCATCCCACGGTGCGAATTGCAGTTCCAGCTCTATCCATCGCGGCGGCTCTGGCACCGCGACACACTTCTGGTTGGACACGCCCAGGCCCAACAGCCGGATGGGATGGGAGTAGAACTCCACGCCCTCCATCAGCTGCTTCGCCAAGGGCAGGATGTCGTCCTTGGTACGAAGGATATGGTCGACGGTGATGCTGCGGGTAATCTGCTGAAAGTCGAGGAACTTCACTTTCAGCGTGAGCGTCCTGCCCTCGAACGCGTTCTTCTCAATGCGGCGCACCAGTTCCAGGACGGTGTGGTACAGGTGGATGGTGACGGCGGCCCGATCGCTGATGTCGGTCTCGAACGTGCGCTCACAGCTCACCGACTTACGCTCCCACTCTGAGACCACGGGGCGGTCGTCGATGCCTCGGGCGAAGTTGTAGAACACGCTGCCCATCTTGCCAAACTCCTGATGGAGGCGGTTCTGCGACATGTTCCTCAGGTCCTGACCCGTGAAGATGCCCATGCGATGCATCTTCTCGGCCGTCTTCTGCCCCACGCCCCAGATCTTCTCCACCTTCAGCTGGGCAATGAAGTCGAGCGCACGGTCGGGATGGATCACCGTCAGCCCGTCGGGCTTGCGCCAGTCGGAGGCGATCTTCGCCAGGAACTTGCAGTAACTGACGCCGGCCGATGCCGTCAGGCCCGTGGCCGTCCTGATGCGCTGCTTAATCTCCCGCGCAATGTCGACAGCCATCTCAATGCCGCGCTTGTTCTCCGTCACGTCGAGAAAAGCCTCATCCAGCGAGATGGGCTCTATCTGGTCGGTATAGTCGTGGAAGATGTCGCGCAACTGTGCCGACACCTCCTTGTATCTCTGGAAGTGGGGCTCGACGATGATGAGCTGCGGACAAAGGCGCTTGGCCACCTGGATAGACTGTGCCGAGTGGACCCCGAAGCGGCGCGCCTCGTAACTGGCCGTCGACACCACGCCCCGCTCCGCATCGTGGCCCACCGCGATGGGCTTGCCGCGAAGCGCCGGGTTGTCGCGCTGCTCTACAGCCGCGAAGAACTGGTCCATGTCTACGTGGATGATCTTCATCGTGATGCAAAGGTACTACTTTTAGGGGAAAGTGGAAAGAGGAAAGAGGAAAGAGATTTGCTAAAGAGAGTTAATAATCTTAAAATTGACACGGCGGCAGCGTTTCTTTCCTCTTTCCACTTTCCACTTTCCACAAAATAATCGTACCTTTGCAACCAGATACATTAATTATTCACTAAACGATTTAAGATTATGACTACAGGTAACGTGCGGCCGGCCGACATGGAGCGTATCACCACTCCCGCCCTGGCCCAGAAATACATCGACGAGCAGGTGAAGGAACTGCGCGCTCAGATTGGTGACAAGAAGGTGCTGCTGGCCCTCTCAGGAGGTGTCGACTCATCCGTGGTGGCTGCCCTGCTGATCAAGGCCGTGGGCCGTCAGCTGGTATCCGTGCATGTGAACCACGGCCTGCTGCGCAAGGGTGAGCCCGAGCAGGTCGTCAAGGTGTTCCGCGACGAACTCAATGCCAACCTGGTGTATGTCGACGCCACAGACCGCTTCCTCGACAAACTGGCCGGCGTGGCCGACCCAGAGCAGAAGCGCAAGATCATCGGCGCCGAGTTCATCCGTGTGTTTGAGGAGGAGGCCCGCAAACTTGAGGGCATCAGCTTCCTGGCACAGGGCACCATCTATCCCGACATCGTGGAGTCAGGACCCGTGAAGTCGCACCACAACGTGGGCGGACTGCCTGAGGATATGCAGTTCGAACTCGTAGAGCCCATCAAGTTGCTGTTCAAGGACGAGGTGCGCGTCGTCGGCAAGGAACTCGGCCTGCCCGACAACATGGTCTACCGCCAGCCGTTCCCCGGACCCGGACTGGGTGTGCGCTGCACAGGCGCCATCACCCGCGACCGTCTGGAGGCCCTCCGCGAGAGCGATGCCATCCTGCGCGAGGAGTTTGCCAAGAACGGCCTCGAGGGAAAGGTGTGGCAGTACTTCACCATCGTGCCCGACTATAAGTCGACGGGCGTGAAAGACAACAAACGCTCGTGGGACTGGCCCGTCATCATCCGTGCCGTGAACACCCGCGACGCCATGACCGCCACCATCGAGGAGATCCCCTATCCGCTGCTTCATCACATCACCCAGCGCATCATCACCGAGGTGCCTGGCGTCAACCGCGTGCTCTACGACCTGACGCCGAAACCCACGGGCACCATCGAGTGGGAGTAGGATACTGATCCGACGCTGTAGGAATGCCTTCCACAGCAGTAAGGAATGCCTTGCACGACTGATGCAGATGCCTGTTACAGGGTTATAGAAGGCATTCCTTATTGTCGTGGAAGGCATTTCCGTCATGCATGGAAGGCATCTCCGTCAACCATCATGCACCGTGTCAATCTGTGTCATCCGTGGCTCTATTTCATACACCCGGCCGACCATTTCATACAAGTCTCTGAAAAATCTTCCCTCTTTTCTTGCTTGTTTCAGAAATAATCCTTAACTTTGCCCCTGTCTCACGCTGATGATGCGTCTCAGAACGTGTCGGATGAGGTGGGATGACATGTATAGAAAGGCGTTTGCTAAGCGCTTTGACTTTGACTCTGTAGAACTTCGCAACCTCTATCGAAATGTCAAATCAAACGCAACGGCAAATGCCCCGTGGGATGATTATATGATAATGTATATATCATTCAGCGTGGGGCGTTTGTGTTGCTCGTTTCGACATTTCGGGCAATGCGAAGGCCTTACAGAGTGGAGCGAGCAACGAGCATCGGCTCCACGTTTGAGCCAGAATTAAATTTTGCCGATATTGATTATCAGTACGTTACAATTGACAGCTTGATGCGCTGATACCACAATGTTCCCAAACTATAACCCTTTGGTAGTTGATGTTCAAGAGGCTACAATGAAAATTTTTTGCGACGGAACGGCAATTTGTAGTTGTTAACACATCAAATTGCCGTTTTGCTGTTATCACTTTTTAATCTGTTCTTGTGCAACTGTGATAGCGTCATTACCAAGTTCATCATCGCCTACAGCATCAAGGACTTTATCTGCTAACCACAACGTCAGCATCTCCTTCTCGTCCTGATGCAAGTATTTTGCGAGCTTGATTACATGTTCGCGCTTTGCCCGTCTGTCACCTCGTTCAATTTTGCTGAACATAGGTGTGTCAATCTCTAATAATGCCGCCAACTGTCGTTGTAGCACTCCTTGCTCGTCTCTGAGCTCTCTTATTTTCTTTCCAAATATCATATTTTTTCGTCTTTTACTTCGACTAAAAGTTTGACTAAACTATCGAAAAATGACTACTTTTACGACTAGAAGCCTTCAATTAGTCATTTTC
>OCTW011605059.1_pt1 | contig 20853 bp, 8 predicted proteins | sample 1539671 | NCBI WGS metagenome assembly OCTW01 (sample SAMN02144230, study PRJEB22623) | gut metagenome | biome: sheep rumen | host: Ovis aries | place: New Zealand
ATTGACTTTAGCCTCAGCCCCCTATAAACCAGCTAACATTCGTACTAAAAAAGTGAGCATCGTTAGATGCGAACAAATCCGTTTGTTAATACATACAAGGCTGGCGGCTGAGTAATAACCATTTCTCATTTGGCATTGTGAATGATGATTGATATGAAGAAATATCTTAAATATATCATTACCATTATTATTTTGTTTGCATTGGGGTGGGTTCCACTCGTCGGCGCATACGATTATGAGGCTGCGCTGTGTGTCGCTTTGGCGGGACTCGTTTTTATTCCCATTTGGGCTCCCAGATCTCCCCAACAGACGATGTATAGCTTGTCTCTCTCGTTTGTGTCGGCATTTGCCTTTTGGATTGCCGCTAACTTAATGATGCTGGCGGTCGCGGCCATTCGCGGGCAGATATGTGATATTGCACAAGGATTTGAATATCAGGTTTTAATTGCTTTCCCCGGAAATCTGCTTGCAGCACTGGTGTGGGGATGGATTTCACGGTTTTGTCGTTTTAGAATTGTTCAGTGCATCGTTTATATTTTGGCGATTTGTCTAGATTTGGGTATTGCCGGATTTGCACTGTACCAGTGGCCTCCGCTCGTAGCTTTTGGTCAGTTCTTTGGTTACTTTGCTGGTTCCATTTATGACGAATCGATCGACGTAACTCGCGCGCTCATCTTTTGGCGCATTGGCACGGTAGCACTGTGTCTCTGCCTTTGGTTCGCACAAACGCCCAGCGCAAAACTCGTCCGAAAAATTGTTTTTCCCATCGTTGGGATTGTCATTGCTTTGGGATATCATTGGGTATTGGCACAAAGCGATTTGCTCATTCCCATCGGGCGCGAAGCACTTAAAGACACACTGTGGGCAACGGTACAATCCGCCGACAAGCCCTTTACGGTGCATTATGTGCCCAAATCGAAATCAAGGCTGTCGATGGCAAAAGAAAAAGCCAGAATCTTTGCCGATTTCTCGAAAAATTATACCGAACTTCAGGCGTTTTTTCATACTCAGCCAGTCGCACCTATCGATATTTGGATTTATCCGGATCGGGAATTGAAAGGCAAATTTATGGGGGCAAAAAACACGAGCTTTGCCCGCGTATGGAAAAATGAAATTCATCTGATTGCGTCGTCTCCAGATTCTACCTTGGCCAAACACGAGATGGCACACTTATTTGCAGGTGCGTTTGGTGTGCCGCCATTCATGGTCGCGGGTGGTGGACATATCCCCGCAATCGGTTGGATCGAAGGACTCGCCATGGCTGCCGAATGGCCTCAAAATACGTTCGATCTGCACACATGGAGCAATGCTATTTTTCAAAATGAGGCGACATTTGGGGAGATTCGTCCCCATGGACTGTTGTATGGATTTTGGGGAATGCCCTCGAGAGTCGCCTATACGCTGGCGGGTTCATGGGTGCGCTGGCTCATCGATAAGTATGGCATAGAAAAAGTTAAACAGCTTTCGCGCGGTATGCCCGGCGACTTCAGTGATATCATTGGCGTTGATTTTATAGACAGTTTTGAACAGTGGAAGCAGGACATTCATCTGCATCATCATAACGAAAAGGCCATTCAGATTGCACCGATGCTATTTGGTTCTGCATCGATCTGGAACAAAAAATGCGCTCGTGCACGTGCATCACAGGAAGCCCAATGGTACAGGTGCTTAAAAGATGAATTTTGTGCGATCTCTCAAACTTCACCATGGGTTGAAGCATGCACTGGTGATTGTAAAATAGATGAGAATTGGTCAACATTTGGCGATCTCGAAAAGCTTTGGCAGTTTTACATGATGCGGGGCCCACTCGATACCGTTCGTATTAAAACACTTGGCAACAGCCTGGAGCACGCATCCGCTTATACATTGAGAGCAGTCATTTATCGCCTGTATTCACAAATCCCCGAAGATAAACATACGGCTGCTTCGCGTATCATCTGGCGTGAACGTTTTGCCGATATGGCATGGCAGGCAGGGAATGATACCATCGCCTATTGGATGTATCTCGCTATGTCAATGCAGCCAATGCCCGACACAATGCACCGACGAATCAGCATAAAAAAACAGGCTGCCCAATATCCCGAGACGCAGGTGTCCAAAGGACTCAAAATTTGGTTCTTTTCTCCCAATGAAGCAGAACGTACTCGTGTTTTAAATGATTTGAATTATGCTCCGATTGTAAATTATCTCGCCTATATCAATGCAATGAGCCGTTCTGATTTTGATGGTGCTGAACATGCCTGGAGCAGATTTGTGCTCTCATTGCCCAATACAAAAATAGAATCGGAATTGCCTGCCTCCTGCTGGCATGAGCTGATTCGATGGACGAAGTATATGAATGAATGAGCAATGCATAACGTGCAATTTGTTACTACTCAGCCGGGGCTCTGCCCCGGACTCGGCCAAGGGCCTGAGGCCCTTGGAACTCACAATCATTTTTAGTTTTTTTTTACTTTTCACAAACCACAACGAACGATTATTCGAGTGCCCCCACACCCATCTCTCCAAAGTATTCGTATTGACTTTTGGCTATGCCCCTATAAAACTGTAAACATTCGTACTAAAAAGTGAGCATCGTTAGATGCGAACAAATCCGTTTGTTAAAACAAACAAGATTGGCGGCTGAGTGGTAACTGCAATTTGCATGAATGATATTCTTTAGTTTTTCTCCAAAGAATGGCATATTTTAATGGCAGAGTTGCCGTTGCAAATGGTCATGGTTAGGAGGAAGCATGTACAGAATCATTATCGCATTCATTGGTTTGGTTGTGTTGGTGGGGTGTAAATCGAAAGATCCGGTAGAAGCTCCCAAAACGCAGAATACAGACGCGGTTGCGGTTGAATCCCCGACAAAAGAAGACACTTCGAATTCCGAGACTCAAAAATTGGAAACGGCTAAAGAAGCTGTTCCCGAGATAGCAGCGCAGAACGAAAACGCAGAACCCCAAAAAGAAGCTGAATTGCCTTCAGATCCATTGGATGAAGATGAAGAGAGTGAGGAAGAAGATTACACCATTCCTCAGGATGGCACCATCGAAGAAAAAATGGCTGGCCTGAAGTGGGAATCAGGCCATGTGGGGCGGTTTGATTTTGAATATGAGGCGCCTGCTTTTATGAAGGAAATGCCTGCTCCTGCCAATAACGACGGTTCGACCTATGCCTGGAAAGATATGCTATTCCTTGTGTGGGGAGCCCATGATAGTGACGAAGGCAATGTTCAAAAGGCATTTGACAGCAAGGTCGAATATCTCGGTCATGCACCGCATTATAAGGTCATCAAATCAGATAATTTTATTATGTCCGATTATACAAAAGAAGGAAAAATATTTTATCGAAAGTGCATCTATAGATATGATTTGGAATTTTGTGAGGAATTGCAGTATCCCAAAGAATATAAGACTGCAGTTGATCCGATTGTAAAGAAAATTGCGGCTTTTGATGTGACTGAGGAACCCGATATATTCTAGCAGGCTTTATTATATTTGTATTGGCTTGGAATAATCCCATCTCGCGTTGAGGAAATTATGAGAAAGAATCTGGTCTTTGCATGTTTGATGGTGGTTGGTGCGCTTCCCGTGATGTCTTGTGATGACGGGACGACCGAGGATAAAAATACCCAGGATGAGGTTGTCTGTCAGCCCGAATGTGCCAGTGAGGAGCAGTGTGACAACGGAGTATGCAAATGCGGCGAAAACACTTGCGGGAAGGATGAAACATGCCAGGCAGGCGAATGCAAAAAAACAGATCCCTCATGTGAGGGAGAGTCTTGCGAACCTCCAGAAGATCCATGCAACGGCGCATGCAAGGGGGATGAAGTTTGCGTCGATGGTGTTTGCAAATGCGGCGATGAAGTTTGTGCTCAGAATGAACAATGTCAGTCGGGACATTGTGAAAAAAATTCTGCCGAGTGTGAAGAAGATAGTTGTCTCAATCCGGTACTGCCCGATAGCTGCAATGGGGAGTGTAGTGGGGAAGAAAACTGTGTCGAAGGCATTTGCAAATGCGGCGATGAACAATGTGGAAGCGGACAGATGTGTCAAGATGGTGTATGCAAGAATGTGGAAGATTCGCTCCCACCTGGTAAATGTGAACCAGCTTGTACCGAAGGCACGGTTTGTGTTGATGGTGAATGCCAGCCAGATGAAATCCAATGTGAACCTGAATGCACCGATGGTATGATTTGTGTCGATGGCGCATGTCTGTCCGATGAAACCAAATGCAGTCCTGAGTGCGAAAATGATCAGGTTTGTGTGGAGGGACAGTGCCAGGTAATTGCGGATGAATCCTGCCATAATTGCCTTGACGGTGAAACATGCGTTTCGGGCGTTTGTATGTGTGGAAAATCGCTGTGTAGTGACAATCAGGTTTGTCAAAATGAGAACTGTGTGTTGATAGATCCATGCGAGGGAAAGGAATGCCCGACAGGACAGGTCTGTTCTGAAGGAAAATGCAAATTATTGGATGTATCGTTCAATAAGAGTTCGGTGGATATATATTTGAGCTCTAAATCTCCAAAAATCATCGCAACACGCACGAGTACAAAATCATTGACCTGGACACTGAATGGCATTGCAGCCTCCGGCAAAATTACCAATATTCGTTGCATTACGCCGGATAAAACCTATTCCCAATATTTAAAAGACTGCATTGTCATCGATAAAGAGAAGAAGACAGAAACAATACAGTTTATTGGTTTGACGCGAAAACCTAAAACGATGAAGTTAAAAGTCGTCGATGACAAAGGGAATTCTGCTGAAACTGAATTAAAGTTGAAACCCTACTTTGGAATGGATTCTTTTGTAAAACTCGATAGTAAACTATTAATATATAAAAATGGTATTGCACCTGGTCCGTATATGACACTTGCACAATATACCGATAAGACCGAGAGTGAGGCAGTCCGAAAAGCAAATCTTTGTGGCAAAGGCAATGATTATTGCAGAACTTCGTTTGATGAAGCGGATTTGGCTATTTTTGATGCAGATATGTACACCAAGTTCATCCGACCCAAGATGCTTAAATATAATGATAAATACTATGGCACGCGAGCCAGCGTCGTAGCGGCTGCACGATTTTTGATTTTGCAGTTCCCGTATGACATTCCTTATGCCCGCGGCGGTGCTTACAACGTACAGCAAGGGCGAGGGCATTATATGTGGGCATATTGGGCAAGGGACAATTCCGGTGTTAAGTCGAAATCTTCTGAAGCTGCTGTTTTTGGTTTAAACCTGACTTCGAATGATTATAATTCGTCATTGAAGCGCAATAGCATTTGGGATAAGGCCGTTCCGTGGGGCGCGTATGATGACAGCATTCCGGATACAGATGATCCTTCCCGCAATAATAAGTATAAATTTAATGGTTTGGAATGCTCAGGATTTGTCACATGGGCTTTGAGAAATGGCCGTGTGAGCTTGGGGGACTGGACGACGCACATGTTCGCCAGAGACGGGTCTTGTGTGATCGATGGCAAAAAAGAACGAAGTTATAAGTGTAAAACGCACGTGAACCATCTGATGAATAAAATTCCTAAAAATGATAAAGGAGATGCTTGGGGAAGAACATTTTCCAACAGCCACAATGCATTGGATTCCGCATACGAAAAGCTGAATAAATTGAAAAACTCGGATTTCAAGCAGCTCGACGGACAGAGTGAGGCTAAGATAAAAGAAATATTTAATGATGCCAAAGCTGGCGATCTTTTGTGGCGCGGGTCATATATTAAAAAAGCAGAAAAAGTGTCAGAATCTACATATTATGGTGGTCATATCGCGATGATCATTGGTCTAAAACGCGACAATAAAGGCAATGTAACCGAAATAGAAGTCGGCGAGGCCGTTTCGTCGAGCGGTAATAAACTAAGACGATGGACGATATCGTCATTTGTGACGGATTCTGTCTGGGTTGCTAAATCGAAAAACAAATGTGCATCTTTTCTTATCAAAATGGATAACGTCTATAATTATTATTCCGACAAATATAAAATAACAACCGAAGGCAAGACGAGTGACTGCAAGGATGGTACAAAATCTGGCGGTAATTGCTATCTTTATAGCGATATGTACAATGAAACATTTAATGACGCCATTAAGATTAAGGAATTATAGACAAATGTGGCGTTTGTATGGGGCGTTGCGGGGTGTAACCCCGCATTGGGGGTAGATGCGTATTTGTGCGGCGGCTATTTCGCTTTCGCTTCATACGCCTTGCCGTGCGCGTCTATTTCATACGCCGCGCAAATAGCATCGTAGGGGGCTTGCCCCCTTCATCCTAATATAGGAACAAAGATAAAGATAACGCAGATAATATAAGGAGCATACGATGAAAAGAGAATTGAGTTTAATGGTGGCAGCACTTGTGTTTGCGTTGAATACTGGCTGTTCGGATGATTCCGGCAAGTCCGAATCCCAAGACACACCGGAGGCGCAAAAATGTGATTGTCGGACTGGAACCAATTGCAGTACGGATGAATTGGCCGAATGCGAAAAATCATGTCCGGAGGCATGTCCCGAAGATTGTGACAGCAATGGAAAATGCCCGGAAGAGGCGTGTCCGTCATCCTGTGCGAATGGCTGTGAGGATGATGGTTCGTGCAAGGTGGTTTGCCCTGAGGAATGTGCGAATGGCTGTGAGGATGATGGTTCGTGCAAGGTGGTTTGTCCGTCATCCTGTGCGAATGGCTGTGAGGATGATGGTTCGTGCAAGGTAGTTTGTCCTGAGGAATGTGCGAATGGTTGTGATGATGATGGTTCGTGCAACGTGACCTGCCCGGAAGATTGTGTCAACGGATGTAATGATAAAGGTTCATGCTTATGTTCTGAGAACTGCCGGACATCATGCGATGAAAAGGGCGCTTGCCTGTGTGCCGAAGCTTGTCCGGAAGCATGTGGCGAGGATGGGGCATGTGCCTGTCCGGAAACGTGCAAAAGTACATGTGATATCAATGGTGTGTGCCAATGTCCGGAGAGTTGTTCGGATCATTGTACAGAAACAGGGGAATGCATTACCAAGTGCGGTGATGAGCAAATCGAATCTATATGGTTTTCCTATAATGAACTCGATTTGCTGGCACCCGGGTCGACGGGGCGTACGACGTATAGTATGACGTTGAACTTCAAGACCGATAAGAAAACCTATACTTTAGAAGATTTGCCGTGTAAGGATGATGTCATTCTGGAGACGGAGGACCCATCCATTGTTACGGTGGCCAGGAATGAAAGCAATCCGAAGACACCGACATTTACTGCGGTCGCTCCGGGGACGACGACTTGTGTCGTTAGCATCAAAGATCAGCCTGGAGTGACGGGGAAGCTCAAGCTGCATGTGTTAAATCTCGATGCACTGCATTCGGATGTGACTGAATCGACAGATGGGAAATTCCCGCATTTATTAAAGACTCCAATTGTACTTTTGGGCTATTCACAGGGGTTCGATTTTTATGATGAAGGTACGCAGTTCTTTACAAGACTCAGCGCTCCAAGCCCCAATTATACGTATATCAAGGACGGAAAGACTGAAAAAACTAAATATACGATTTCCAATTCCATAGACAGAGTCTTTAAAAATGATGAAAATGGGAACAGCAAAGAGATGACATTCTATAATGCCGGCCATGGTCAGAATATGAATGTCGAGCATACAGAAGATCAGGATTATATTTGGTTTTCGAATTTTAATTCGCTCTATTGTTCGAAGAAAAACGATACGGAACAGACCTGTTCGGGGTCCGTTTATCATTCGCAGACCATCTCGCGCGTACCATGGCAGGAGGATGCATCCTTTTACCCGAATGAGCTGCCCGAAAACTATTACTACACTGGCAAGGCTGATGAGTACCATTTCTTTTTGGAACCGGCACTCGACACAAAGAATAATAAATTTGCATTCAAGTCGAAGATGTGTGCGCTCGATTTGTATTTGAACAACCAGGTCGAGTACGGCAAGTGTACATCCAATTCGAAAGAAACGGTGCGCGTGTATAACTTGAGCTCGGTCAAGGGGCTAAAACCCAAGCAGGTGACGTTCCCGCGTCCGCTCACCTATCTCGACAGCAGCAACAGCCTGAATACGGGGGATGTATCGGCAACGGTAAAAGATCTTTCGGAACTCAAGCCTATTCATGAATTTTCTGCTAAAAATCTGCCGATACAGGGTATGGAAATTGAAAATGGCATTCTCTATATGGTGGCACGTGTGCCGTATCGACTCGAGAAGGCAGAGGGCAAAGATGGGCAGTACAGCTATCGATCGATTATCCCCATTTTTGTTTATACATACGATGGCGAGACAATTGGGGGAAAGACAGCGATCAAAGATCAGACGATCAACGGGAATGGGAAGGATGAATATGCTTATTTTTTAGGTCCGGGGAAGAAAGACACGGTCTTTGTCGATGTGACTCAGAATTCATCTTGTGGAAAAAAGAATTGCCATGGTGAGAACAACAAGTACTGTGAATGCGAGGGTTATTTCATGGACAATGAGCAGCTCGACAAGATGTTCAAATACACCGAAAAAGATGACACTGGCGAGTATGAGATGCAGCCAACGGGATTTTACGAGCCGGAGGGGATTCGGGCGCAGGATGGCAAGCTCTATGTGCATCTCATGGTGGGGTACACACGCAAAGCCAGCGATGGCACGCGCAAAGGAGTATCACGGCAAGCGACTCTGGTGTACGATTTGACGAAATAAGTTGGTGTACGAACGCTTGTACCAGGAGACATGAAGCTAAGTCAATTCAGGCATCAGGCATCAGGCAAAAGTAAGTATTCTTTAGGGAAATCGTATGATTTCAGAATACAGATTGGGCTGTGTGTTTGAGGAACTCGTGCCTTGTGCCTCATGCCTTGTTATTGTATTGACTTTGGAAAAAAAATCAGCCCCCGGCTTAGTAGTAGCGGGGGATAGAAGTTCTTCTATTTCTCACTTGGAAACACCCTTGCAAACGTGTTAGAACTTGCAGGGGTGTCTTTTGTTTTGGGGCATGTAATTCAATAGGAGAGCAAGTGATGAAGAAATGGATGGTGATAGCAATCGCGATGGTATTGGCTGGTTGCGGCGATGTGAGTGTAGAGGGGGAAGTGGACGGGGATGGTGCACAAACTGAAGGTTGTAAAATAAATGAAGATTGTACTCATAATAATCTTGAGAAAATATGTGATGTGGAGCATAAAAAATGTGTACAATGCATAGATTCAGATTGTCCGAATGGCGAAGAATGCCAAAATAATGTTTGTGTGAAGACGAATTCCGCAATAAGTGAGGAATGTGATGATAGCGAGAGTGGTAATTGTAAAGGTGGAAAATGTGTTGATAATATCTGCATAAAGTATGAGTGTGAACAGCCGAAGTATGAATGTAAAGAGAATAAAGCGGTATTGAAATGTCATGATGAAGCAAATGAACAAGAACTGTTTGAATGCGAACATTATTGCGTGATTGATGATAATGATAAACCGAAGTGTATTGAATGTGATTCTGAACATGTATGTGAAAAAGGCAAGTGCAATGAGGAAAATAGGTGCGCGGATGATGATGGATCTGATGATCCAGAATGCCAAAATAGCTTCGATTGTCGCACGAATCTACATAATCCTATTTGTCGAGATGGACAATGTGATGCTTGTAATAATAACGAAGAGTGTCAAGAAATAGATGAAAATTTTGTTTGTAGTTTGGAAGGCGTTTGCTTAGAGGAGCAAGTGCCACCAGCATGTTTGACCTATAGTTCGAAATGCACTGGTGAGGATGAGCTTATCATTAAATGTGATGATGATGAACATAAGGTTAAATGCAAATGCAAACCAGAAACAGAAGATAGGGATTGGTGTATCGATAAACCCGAATGTGAATATGTGTGGGGATGTGACGGAGATACAGCGATTAATTTGTATTGTAGAAATGAAGAAGGTTCACAAGGAACTGAAAAGCAAATGGAAGAATCGATTAAATGTGGTATTGGCGAGGTTTGCAGTGATGGTAAGTGTAAACAAATTACAGATGTTGGTTATACATGTGATGATATAGATATGATTCGTGTTGAAGTTGAAGAGAGATTAAAGCAGTTAGGGGTATTGAATGAAGAATTATTAAATAACTGCATGAGCGGAGTTGTCAAAAGTGAAGCAGAAATAAAAGAATGGAACAAGACTAACAAATGTTTGATTGTTTGTGGTAATATTGAAATTAAAGGCAATGACAATTTCAGTCCAATTGAGCTTGAAAGTGGTAGTTATGTGATAGGTGTAAATAAGGCAGGGATTGAATCGAGTAAAGCACTAATAGCTCCTTTATTCGGTAAGCTTGAAAATGTTACAATAATGAATTTAAAATTAGATTATAATCTGATACTATCTGAGCATTCAAGAGGCATGTTGTCAAACTCTTCTGAAAATCAAACAATTATAAAAGGTGTTGAGGTTAAGAATAAAATTTTAGAATATAAATACGATGGTGAGACAAATTTGTTTATTAGTGATATTGGGTTATTAATAGGAAAAAGTGTTAATACTTCTATCTTAGAGTCAATAATTGAAAATTGTACAATTTCACTTACTGGCAATAATGAATGTAAACATAATGACCAAGGACGATTTACAAATATTGGTGGTGTTGTCGGAAGTGCAAATAGTGTTATACTACAGAATGTTAAATTGAAAAATATAACTATAAATGCTGACAAAGGTGCTTATGTTGGGGGGATGGTTGGAAAAGCCAATAATGTAACTATCAAGGGGGGATATGGAATATCCGAGACAGACAAGAATATCAAAGATATAGAGGGAATATCCATTACAAATGCTGAGCGTGATGCTGGTGGTTTGCTTGGAAATATTTGGGGAGACTTCTATATTTCAAATATTAATGCATCGATATCCGCAGTAACAACTAACTTGCCGTGTGCCGGTGGTCTTATTGGCTATGCCTCGGATGGCAGAGATGATTACTTTAATACCATAAAAGATGTCAACCTGAATGTTGGTACAATAAATGCGGGTAAGTATGCAGGTGGAGTTGTTGGGCTGTTTAGCAATACGAATTTAAGAATAGATAATGTCGAAAATAATGTTGATACGGTTGAATCAAAAAAATATGAATGTAATGATGAGAGGGATCCTGAAAAAGATGGATTATATGCTGGTGGGTTAATCGGCGGAATGCGAAATAACGCAATACTTGAAATAGATAATTTAAATAATACTTTTGAAAATATTAATACAGAGTCGTATTCAGGTGGAATCTTGGGAGGGGTTAGTGAGGGGACAGGTTCGATTATAATTAGGGATGTAATCACTGGAGGGAAGAATGTTTTTTCGCAATCTAACTATACAGGTGGTTTAATCGCTGAAATTAAAAGCGATAGTGATAGTAAGGTTGAAATTAACAGGATTAAAAATACGGTAGATAATGTTATTGCAAATAATGAATATTCAGGAGGATTGATCGGAGCTATTCAAAGTAATATAGAGCTATCTATTGTTAGCGTTGAAAATTTATTTGGACAAATTAAGTCTAATAAATATGCGGGTGGAATATTTTCATATAATTCCAAAGACGCTATAATCGATATGAGTGACATTATTAATCGTTCGTTTGATCGTGGAATTGAGGCCAATAATTATATTGGAGGACTTGTTGGGTATTTGAATTATGACAAAGAATTTAAGGTTAATAACATAGTTAATGAAATAACAATGATTAAGTCGTCTGGTATAGCTGGCGGGCTATTTGGTGCTATGTCTGTTTCTAACATTGATACAATTCCGTTTGATATTTCAGCAATTATTTCTAATGTAAGTATTACGCATTCCGATTTAGATAATGAAATTAATTCAGTTGGCGGCGCGATTGGTTATTTACAATTTCAGAAACTTGCAGATAGTAGTAATTTACATAAGTTTCATGATTCTTTAATAAAGAGTAGATTTAATGATAACAAAAACCATGTTTCTGGCATAATTAATGCAATGGCTCGTCTTAGAGATAATGAGAACTCTATTGCAAATAGATTTTTACCTGATGGGAAATATAAATATGTAAGATTTTTTAATATTTTGGCGGATAATAACTTAGATAATAGTAGTGTTATCCGCAATGCTTATTACGAATCTATTAATAAGTCCGCTCTTAATTCATGCCCAACTACAACAGATGAGACCTACGCTATCATAAAAGAAGAAGCTAACAATCCGAAAAATATTATTTATAAAATTTTTAGTAATGTTTATTATAGCACACCTGGTTCGGAAATAGATCCTCATGTAACCGCCGCTTTGGCATTATCGTGGTGCAATGATAATAATAGTCGTAATGACGATGAGCCTCAATGTGGTTATCATCGAGATTATCGCTATCCTGTTTATTATTGTTGGTTCACTGATTATATCTATCATAAGAATTTTAAAACGCCATCAGATCTTGTTTCTACAGATATTCCTATAAAACCATATCATCCATATTCTCAAGAAATGAATAAAAGCGAGTCGTATAATACTCTGTATCATGTTGGCTTAGATGATAGTAAATCTCCATCACCTTTGAATAATAAATCTGCTATCTTGCTAGAATTGAATAATGATAATGTTCGTTGGCAAAAATGCTCTAATATAACAAAATTGTCAGATCTTGTAAATAAACTTTCTGATTTTGATAATCTTCTTTGTCCGTTATTAACCGGAAAGATCACCTGCATGGGCAAGTGGGATGACACTAAGAATGAATGTATCCTATCTGAAAAACTGACCTGTATTGGCGAGTGGGATGATGTTAATCAAAAATGCAAAACAGAATGATTTATGTTATCTGATGTGAGGTGCATACTATGAAAAAACTCCCCCTATTTTATATGCTTATCGTACTCGCTGGCTGTGGTGAGGTTTCTGTTGAAGATAATTCAAATTCTATAAACTCAAATGCTCAGGCATACCGCGTGGAATGTGATTCTGATGGTTATTATCATCTTTTGGACGATAATAACAATATTAAGAGCGAATCAATGTGCGCTCAGGGCGGACAAAATGTATGTGGTGATGGAATCGTTATAACGGAATGTGATGGGAGTTCGGTTGTCTTTAAATGTAATGATTCTGCGTTGTTGTCTGGTATTGAGTCGATAACATGTACAGAGGGGACTTGTGAGCATGGTGCTTGCGTCAATGCGGCTTCTCCTGAATGTGAAGTAGGTATAAACTGCGATGGTGAGTGTGTAGAAGGCGTTTGTATACAAGCATGTAAAGAGGGGGTAAACTGCGACGGCAAATGTGTCGATGGCGTTTGTAAACATGAATGTATGGAGGATGTGAACTGCGACGGCAAATGTGTCGATGGCGTTTGCAAACAGGAATGTATAGAGGGTGTAAACTGTGATGGCAAATGCGTCGATGGTGTTTGCAAACAGGAATGTATAGAGGGTGTAAACTGCGATGACAAATGCGTCGATAGTGTTTGTAAGCATGAATGTAAAGAGGGGATAAGCTGTGACGGCAAATGCGTCGATGGCGTTTGTAAGCCATTTGATGTGCTAGGATGTGGTGATTTGGGTGAGGGCTCATTTCGTGTATGCAGCTTAGAAGATTTACAAGATTATCGAACGCTTGAAAACAGGTCCGCTATCCATAATTTGATTATTCACGGCATGATAATGTGCGATGATACATGTGAGAACATACCAGCCGAGAATCTCAGTTCGATTGTCGGTGAGGATGCCATTATTACATCTTATGTACCGCTTACTCATCCTTTATTTAAAAATTTGAAAAGAGGCATTGTAATCTCAAATTTGACGCTGAACACTGATTTATATTTAAAAAATCCTACTTCAGAGAATGATAGTGGAGCTAGGGGTATATTGGCTAATGAAGCGACTAATGTAACCGTAAAAGAGCTGACAGTAAGAGGAGTTGAACTTGGTGCTTCAGATAAGCTCAATGATGCAGGTGTGTTGTTTGGCCATGTGAATGGTGGTACTTTTGAAAATATCGAAATGTCCGATGTACATATTTCAATGGCTGAGCCAGAAGGTTATTATCAATGCAGTAATAGCCAGTTTTCGTCTAATATAGGTGGTATGATTGGGGTTGCAGATGGTGTGGTTACGATAACTCACCCGCATGTGAGTGATATGACAATATCGGCACGGGGTGCAGCACGCGTTGGTGGTTTAATTGGATATGCCCATGGACAGATTACAATTATAGGAAAATACACGGGCAGCGTGAATGACGAATTTGATATATCAGATGTAACGGTTCAGTATGCTGAGCGCGATGCCGGTGGTTTAATTGGGCGTTTTGGAAAAGATAAGGATGAAGCGCTAAGCGTTAAAATGAATAACATTAAGGCTAAAGATGTAACTGTTCAATCCAACAATCAATGTGCCGGTGGTTTAATTGGTGCCGGGTTCCAGGGAGAATTGTCTATTCAGGACAGTGCTATTCAAATTAGAAATGTGCAATCAAGTGGTTATGCGGGGGGAGTACTTGGGAAAATGCATAGCCTTAATGACTTGAGTCTATTTAATTTGGATATTGTTAGTAATGATATTTCTTCTATCGAAATGAATGTTTGTCAAATGTTTTCTGAATGTAGTAGTGGAGGATGTGGTGAGTTATCAGGGTCTTTTGTTGGGGGGGCAATTGGAGCTGTTGATGGAGGATCTGTCGAATCTTCTGTTTCAATAAAGCAGGTGAGAAATGTATTTAAACGAGTAAATTCTGTTAATCAATATTCTGGAGGTTTGATGGGGTATGCAAACTCAATTAGTCTTACTGTTATTGATGTATATAATGCGAGTACTAAAGATGATTCTATGATTTTTTCGAAAGAGTACGTTGGCGGATTGTTTGGGGCTCTTATCGGTCTTAAAAAGCTTCAATTAAATAATATAATAAACGAAATCGGCAAAATTAGCGGTGCCTTTGTAGCGGGTATTAGCTATGAATTGGATATGTTGAATATAAATAACATTTTTGAAATATCTTATGTTGTATCTAATGTTGTTGAATATGGTGATGATTTGGCTGGTTTCATAGGTGATTTGAAGCTTAAGTCAAATAATCGATTTAGAATTAATAATATTTTGTCAAAATCACTTCTTGAAAAGAACAACTATGGTGGGTTGATTAACAAACTTTATCTTTTAAATGATAAAAGTGATGATGTTGGATTGTGTAATTGGGATGGCACTAAGTGTTTGGCATCTGATTTGCTCAAAGTTTCTAATGTTCTTGTTGATAATGAAGTTTTTGACGGTATTGGAAGTCACTATGGTGGTGTCATGCGTTATCGCTATAAATACGAAGATGAAGATAATCTTTGCTCTGGGACTAGAAAAGATACATATAATAAAGATGATGATAAAAAACGTTTTATACGAGGTGTGTTTTCGAATGTTTTTTATTACACCCCGGGCTTTCATCGTGATGATCTATGGGAAACTTCATTACGTGCTTTGATCTGGTGCGGAAATAGCAAAGATGGTGATGATGAGAATTGTAGAAAGGCGAAGAAAAATGATGGCAATCAATGCGTTTTGCATCGTAAGTACATTATACCAATAGCTGATTGTTGGTTTACTGATTATATTTATGATCCAAATTTTAAATATGATGATGAATCAGTAAAGAATACAGTTGAAAGTGTTGATCCGAATAACATCCCTTTGAAACCATATATTCCTTTTTCTGTAAAATTAAAAGATTCAGACGGAATCGTTTTGGATGGTGATAAGGATTATGATAAAAATAATATTACTGCGGTTAAAAATTCCCTCGATCCAACTTGGAAAGATAGCAGTGCTGTGGCTCATAAATGGACGGAGTGTACTGATAATGCCATAAAGAGCAAACTCACAATGAATTATGATCGCCTCCTCTGTCCGATCCTCACAGGTGCCAAATATACCTGTATGAAATCGGGTGGATGTGCAGAATAACCAGGGGATGGCGGGTAATTGAATAGTGAATAATGAATGGTGAATGGTGAATAATGAATAATGAATGGTGAATAATGAATAGCGAATAACGAACGAGGAGTTGTGATGCCGATGGGTATGAAATCGAAGACATCCAAGATCACTTTGGCATTTGCGGTGATGGTCATTCATTTTGCATTGGGTTGCAGGCTTGAGGCACCGCCGGTTTATGGCGATAAGTGCCCGCCGGGCGTTCAGCATCTTGAAGACACGGCTAATCCTTATATCGCTTTGGATTCTCTTAAGTGCTACAAAGAATATTTTGTTGTTTCGGATCTTAGATCGAGTTCTTTGGCTGGCAGTGCTTGTTGCAAAGAGTCGCACGACGAGTCCGGGCGCGTTTGGCAGTGTGATTTCCTCGCGGAATGCTTAGAAGTGTACGAAGATAGTCTGGGTTCGTCTATAATGCAGGATTACCTGTATTGCCAAAATTATCGCAGTTCTAATTGGTTTGAAGACAAGAAGCTGCTTGCCTATTCTTTAAGCTGTGACAATGCTGATAAATGTGAAGAGAATACCGCGCAGGCTGTGATGTGCCCCGAGGATAATAGCAATTGCAGTTATAACAATGAACGTGGTTTTTATTGTGTGAGTGCCTGCAGCTCACCTTGGCTGTCGTGTCCAGATGAGTTTTCGGACAGGCCAAATTCCCGTCGATGTATTCACCCCGAAACAAGCATCTGGCATTGCGGTGCAAAGGGAAGTTGTTCGGAGGATTCTGGGGATAATTTTAAAGGTGAAATCTGCAAAAATGGGATGATATGCGATGCGGGTGTTTGTGTCTGTCCCGATCATCATAAACAATGCGGTGGTATTTGTGTCGATATTCGGCATGACCCTGAAAATTGCGGTGGCTGCGGGGCTGAAAATAGTAATTTTAGATGTAGTTCGGGGATGCTGTGTTCTGATGGCAAGTGTGTCGAAGACAAGTGTAATGCCAACACATGCAGCCTTGCCAATTGCGAGAATTCGAGTTCCCAATGCGGTCCATACTGCATCAACTGTAATGCTGTGCCCCATACGCAGATGATATCCTGTCTTAGTGATAAGGGTATATGCGGCGTGACTAAGTGTGAAGAAGGTTTTCATCTATCGGAGGATGAGACATTCTGTGAAATGAACTCCGGTGAAAGATGTGGTTCTCGCACGAGCTCTGATATACAGAATTGTTATGATAAGTTTCCCAACAGTGAGGAAACCTACTGCGATTGGGATGGTCAGTGTGTGTTAAAAGCGTGCAAGGAGAGCTTTGCCAATGTGAATGGCCAGTGTCTCTCGGAAGCGGATCTTTGCAAGTCTGAGTATCATCAGAAATTTGTGGATAATGAATGTCGTTGTGAAGTTGGCTATTCTCCATGTTATGAAGAAAAAGAAGGTATTAAGAGTGTTTTAAAATGTGTAGCCCTTCTTGAGGACGAGGAGAATTGTGGTGCGTGTGGCAATGTTTGTCCCGATGGTTCCACTTGTAAACAGGCGCAGTGTCAGTGTGACGCTGGGTATCAAACATGTTATGACGAGAGCGAGGAGCACCATGTTCAATGTGCAATCCTGAATGAAGATCCCAATCATTGTGGTGCGTGTAACCATGCCTGCCCCGAGGGGGCAGTCTGCAACGAAGGGAAATGCCAATGTAAAGAAGGCTATGATAGTTGTGTAGAAGAAGGCGAAATGCCTGGTGAGCGTTGTGTAAATTTCCAAGAAGATAACAAGCACTGCGGTGCGTGCAATCATGCCTGTCCTTCGGGGGGAATTTGCCGCGAGGGGGTGTGCGAGTGCAGTTCAGAGTTAACTGCCTGTTATAATGACAGCGAAAAGACTCTGCTTGGTTGTGCTGATTTTAAGACAGATCCCAAACATTGTGGCGAGTGTAACCATGCCTGCTCCGACGGATTTAGCTGTGAAGCGGGGCAGTGTGTATGCGGATCTGGCCGTACAGAATGTTCCGAAGAAGGCGACGATAATCCTATTCGTTGTGTCGATCTGGCGACAGATTCGAAGCATTGTGGTTCATGTAATCTTTCGTGTTCTGATGGATTCATTTGTCAGGATTCTAAGTGTCAATGCGATATCGGATATGTAGAGTGTTCTGATGAAAGTGACGAAACAATTAAACGCTGTGTCGATATACAGACAGATGCCAGTCATTGTGGTGAGTGTAATCATTCCTGTTCAGAAGGGTTAACCTGCCAAGAAGGGCAGTGCCAATAATCGTGAGGCGAACGGCTATGACAGTTTTACGCAGTCGAGTTATATATTTCTTTTTATTGTTTTTTTCGATTGTTCCATTTGGATGCGTGCTTGAAGATCCCGTGGAACACGGAGACGTCTGTCCGCCCGGGGATATGCGTGATGTGAACGGTGAGCTCTATGTCTCATTTACAACGCTCGACTGTTATGAAGATTATGTCGTTTTAGTAGATGTTCCAGAGGGTGCATTTGAACTGTGCAGTGAATGCGAGCAAAAAGAGACGATGCTTGGGACTGTTTTGAAATGCGATACCGTTTCGGATGAGTGCCTGGAGCAGTTATCGCAAGCGCATCATCTGGATTATGAGAATTGCGGTCGTTATCGTCAGCATAACGTGTTTGATCCGGACAATCCGGGTAAGAATAGGATATCATTTGTGCGCGATTTTGAAGATAAAGATGTATCTTTGGAAAAAGCGGGGATTGGGGAGAATACACGTTATTGTCCGCTCGACTTTCGGATCTGTCGTTATAATGATACATCGGAAGATCTGCCCTTATGGTTTGGTTGTTTTGCGCCGTGTGAGGGTGATTATATCTACTGCGATGGGCTCGATGGTAAACCGACGTGCGTCAATCCCCAGGCCAATACGTGGCATTGCGGTGCCAAGGGGACCTGCAGCGACCAGGATGCCAATTCAATAAACTGGATTGGTTCGGTATGCGTAGGTGGCATTTGTCAGGATGGCCTGTGCCAATGTCCCGAGGACAAAGGGTATTCGAGCTGTGGTGATGGGGATGGTACGGTTTGTTATGATATTATGCATGATCGATTCCATTGTGGTGTTCAGTGCATAACGTGTGACGATGAGAAAGTCTGTATCGATGGTGAATGCAAAGAAGATTTTTGTGGCAAAGGCAAGAATCTCTGCCATACGCCCGAAGGCAATTGTGAGAATTCGGATGAAGCATGTGGCTCATCCTGTATGAATTGTAAGAATATTTTGAATATAGCGACATCGGAAAGTGCTTTCTGCAACAGTAATACAGGTGTATGCGAGATCAAAGCCTGCGAGGCTGGCTACCATGTCGAGCAGGATCCTAATGATAGAACGAAGCAGGTTTGCAGACCGAACACAGAGACGGCTTGTGCACCTTCGACGAACCCGGAAGGGATTCGTGTAGAAGAGTTTCTCAAGGATTGTACGAAAGAAATTGATTATGCCGAAAAAGTGATTTGCAACCCCAATGGCGAGTGTGAGGCAACGCAGTGTAAACCGGGCTATCGTTTAAAAGGCATCTATTGTGAGGAGACCAATTGTGCCAAGGTTTGCGGAGAACACGAGTTGTGTGTAGAAGGCTATTGCCGATGTGAACCCGGTTTTACCTATTGTGGCGAAGAGATTGGGTGTGTCGATATTTTAAATGATACAGAGCATTGCGGTGGCTGTGAAGAGACGGACGCTTGCAAGCCAGATGATGGCATTGCAACGTACAAATGTGAATTTGGCGTATGCATGCTCGACTATTGCATCGACGGCTATCACCCCTATAAGGATGATTGCGAACTCAGTGACGATTTGAACTGCGGCAAGCATGAGAATGACTGCAGCAAGATCGAGAATGCGGTTGAAGGTACTGGCATTTGCAATGAAGGCAAATGCGATTATGAATGTGTAGAAGGATTTCATGTCTACGATGGCGGTGAAAAATCCCTCTGTGAAAAGAATAGTATTGAAAATTGTAAAGAACATGGCAAAAAGTGTTTCTTCGACAATCAGGAGAGCGCCATTTGTGATAATGAACAAGGATGTTTAGTTGAGAAGTGCCTGAGTGGTTATCATGTTTATGTAAATGAATGTGAGATAAATACAGTTGATCATTGTAAGGAGCATGATCATCAATGTGTGCCCAATTCTGTCTGTAATCCTGATAAGGGATGTCAATGTGCGGATGGTTTTAATGCATGTGTAAAAGATGAGGAGGATCTTTGTGTCGATTTTACGAGCGATCATGGACATTGTGGTAAATGCAATCACGAGTGTCCTGAGGATGCGAATTGCGAAGCGTCGCAATGTATATGTACAAATAAGAGCCTGTCTTATTGTGAAGATTCCAATTCATGTGTCGATCTGAAAAATGATGATCTAAACTGTGGAAAATGCGGCAACCGGTGTGGGACTGACAGTCAATGCTGTGATGGTGTCTGCACGGATATGACGTCGCCAAATTCCTGCGGATCCTGTACGAATGTATGCACAAAGAAAATGTCATGTGTGGATAAAACATGTCAGTGCAAAGAAAATGAACTCATGTGCAATGAGAATTGTACATCGATAGAAACAGATACCAACTGCGGTGGCTGTGGTATTGTTTGTAAAGATGGCAGCAAATGCAGTGCGCGTACATGTAAATGTCCGACTGCGGGTTACGGGTATTGTGACGAAAAGTGCATACCGTTGAATACCAAAACGGATTGCGGTAAATGCGGTAACAATTGCGGTGCGGATGTTTGCTATAACGGGAACTGTGGTTGCCCCTCTGGCTATCATGTGAGTGGCAATACGTGTGAGAAAAATACAGATACGAATTGTGGTGCTGCCGGTAATTGTACAACGAAATATTCGAATGGAATAGGTGCTTGTAGCGGTGATGCCTGTGTATTGAAAAGCTGCAATAGCGGTTATCATAAA
>OCTW011596593.1_pt1 | contig 20845 bp, 17 predicted proteins | sample 1539671 | NCBI WGS metagenome assembly OCTW01 (sample SAMN02144230, study PRJEB22623) | gut metagenome | biome: sheep rumen | host: Ovis aries | place: New Zealand
CTCTAAGTCTGCCTGGTCCGGCAGCGGACATATTATAAATCAACGGCGGGGACTATTCAAAAAGCCCGCATGTGCACCTTTTGCCTTTTTAAGATATGACATCCTCGATTATATTGAAGAACGCCTTCCAGGCTTCCCTATCGTCTTGCATGGCTCAAGCAATATTGACCCGCAGTATGTAGAAATGATCAACCGTTATGGCGGGCATATGGAAGAAGCTGTTGGCATTCCAGATGAGCAAATCTTCAAAGCAAGCAAGCGGGCAGTTTGCAAAATCAACATTGCGACTGATGGCTGGATTTGTGCGCTTGCAAACACAAGAAGAATTCTTGCTGAAAACCCAGCTGCGGTCGATTCCCGTGTTTTCACATTAAAAACCAGGCCGCTTTTAAAAGAACTTTATCGCCACAAAATTGAAATCATGGGCAGCGCGAATCGATACGAATAATGCACGCCTCAAATTACTTTAAGAATATTCTTCAGCGCGTGAACCACGCCGTGTTCCTTAGCCGAAAGGGTTACGTATTTTGCTACGTCTTTTAATGGCTGAATGGCGTTGCCCATCGCGATCCCATTAAAACGCGAGACCATGGAAATATCGTTTCCTTCATCTCCAAAACAATAAACATCTTCTATGGCAACGCCTAGATGTTGCCTTAAATCTTCAACACGCTGACCTTTGGTCGATCCTTTTTGAAGCAATTCCAAATAGGTAGGCGCCGACCAATTCCACTCATATTTGGCTTTATCCTCCTCAGAGAAATTAAGGTCTTTCATGGTTTCTTTTGGACCGGCAAGCATGATTTTGAGGAGTTGATTATGACCGACAATCGGCTCGCCTTTCTTCAATAAGACGATGTCTTTCCTTTGAATGAGGTTATAGTCCATTTCGTCTTCAATCCAACGATCGATTTTGTAACTGACAATGCCGCCTCTGCCTTCATAGGCATAAATGTTGACATCTTCTTTTGCATACCGTTGTAAATAGAGAAGGTCTTCGGAGGTCAAAGACGTTTCTTTGATGACTTCTCCATGGTGGTTATAAACCGCAGCGCCGTTCGCGCAGATATAGTATTTCCGCTTCCCGTTAAAGGCGAGAAGGTGGTGTTGTAAAGAAACAAAAGGACGGCCGCTGGCAAGGGCAATTGCATGCCCGTTATCAAGCAAGGCCTGCAAAGCTTCTTTTTCTTCTTGGGGAATCTCGTAATCCCCAAAAGGCATTAGTGTTCCATCGATATCAAAACAGAATAGTTTCATGCATTTGCCTTCTTAAGCGTGAGGTGGGCGGATTTAATCTGCCCGTTTTCGAGTTGGACATACGTGGTCTCTTCCAATAAAGGTTCAAGATATTCCTTGATAGCGTCCTTGTTGAGCTTGCCTGGACCGAGTATCCACTCTTCGGGTAAATAACGAACTTTGTTAGCAATCTCTGGAGCGTCGGCAAGGAAAAATTCACTGCGATAAGGGTGATTAGAAACTCTCCGAATGCAGCCAATTTTGCCAGAAACGCCCAATTCGGCCGATTCGAGCATATACTTCGACATTTGTATCGCTTCGTTTTGGTCTGATTTTGCAACGTTGAATGGGTTTGCGCGAACTAGCAACGATAGTCCAATGGAGCGGGTAGTAATCTGAAGTCTTTGGTTAACGATCGCTGCTAAGCGATGGACGCTGCCTTCGCCTAGTACGTGGCCAAAGGCATCGACGGATTCCTGCTCGCGTGGTAAAGCCAGCAATTCAGGCAAGACAACAAGAGCTCTTTTGTTTCGTCTATAAACTTCTTCAACTTGTTCTAAGAAGATCTCAACATCAAAGCCCATCTCTGGAACATAAATCAAATCAGGAGAATAACGGTCTTCGATTAAAGCGGTGGACGCAGGAAGCCAACCGGTGTCTCTACCCATCATTTCGATTAAGGTGATTCTTCCAACTGGATATGAATCGGAATCGATCGCGATGGCTTTGACTTCGTTGATGATGGCCCGCGCTCCGCTAGCAAAACCAAGGCAATGGTCAGTAAGAGCAAGATCATTATCTACGGTCTTTGGGATACCTAATACTTGGATGCCAGTTTCCTTAAAATATTCATGCAGCAAATTGCAGGTATCCATGGAATCGTTACCCCCGTTAACGAAGATAACATTCAAGCCATGCTTCTCCATCGTTTCCTTGATTTTTGCAAAGACGAAAGTCTGGTCATTGGAAAGTTTTCTTCTTGCGCTGCCTAAGGCTGCTCCTGGCGTCTGCAAAAGGAGCTTAAGTTGCTCTTCGTCTTCTTGCCTTAAGTCCACAATGTTATCGTTGATCAATCCTTCGACCCCATAAAGAGCGCCATAAATCTTATCGACGTTCGGGTCGGCTTTCGCGGCTTTAATGAGTCCAAACAACGAAGCGTTGATGACCGATGTGGGTCCGCCGGATTGAAAATATACGATGTTAAGTTTCGCCATATAGAAATTTTATCGGGTTTTCTATTAGAAAAGTAGCAAAAAAGCGGGGCCCTAAGACCCCGCTAGTTCGACTGATCGAAAATTAATCGCAAACCGCTTTTCCGGCGCTGCCAAGATAACCGTCGATTTTGCCTTCAATCAACTTGGTGATGGCTTCTTTTCCTGGGGTGAAGAATTCACGAACATCAAACTTCTCTGGATGATCATGAAGCGCTTTTCTCATCGCGCCAACGAAGGCGACGCGGATATCGGTTCCGACGTTGATTTTGCAAACACCGCGTCTGCAAGCTTCGGCAAGCATGGATTCTGGGATACCGATTGCAGCTTCCATTTTGCCGCCGTACTTATTAAGCAATTCGATGGCTTCGGCAGGAACAGAACTCGCACCATGGAGAACGAGTGGGAAGTTCGGCATGAGGGCTGCGATTTCATCAAGGATATCGAAGCGGAGCTGTGGCTTGGTGCCAGGTTTGAATTTATAGGCGCCATGAGCGGTGCCGATGGCGATGGCTAAAGAATCGATGCCGGTGCGATCAACAAATTCTTTGGCCTGCTTCGGATGGGTGAAGACGCCATATCCATCTTCGACGCAAACGTCATCCTCAATACCGGCAATCGCGCCGAGCTCAGATTCAACGACAACGCCGCGGGCGTGAGCGTATTCAACGACTTCTTTGGTTTGACGGATATTCTCCTCAAAATCATAGGCAGAAGCGTCAATCATGACAGAGGTAAAGCCTGCATCGACCGCAGCTTTGCAGAGTTCTACGGTTTTTCCGTGGTCGAGGTGAAGGGCGAATTCGACATCTGGGAATTCTTTTGCAGCCGCGTCGCACATCGCGCGGATGTAAAGAGGATTCATGTATTTCCAAGCGCCCCCGCTGACCATCATGATGACCGGGGCTTTCTTATTTTGGGCTGCTTGAAGAACGGCGCGCATGATATCGAGGTTATCGAAATTGAAAGCGCCGATGCCATATCCTCCCTTATATGCTCTTTCGAACATTCCTTTGGTTGTTACTAATGCCATGTAAAATCTCCTTTTTTAGCACATACACAAATTTTACTCTTCTTCTTTGAAGAAGTGGTAGCGATATTACCTCCCCAAAGGGATGGTTCTTTGTCTTCGGCCTCTTCTTTAATGGACATCCGTTTTTTGGTACAATTTTCCTATTAACTATGAGCAAGGTTCACCTGACAAATTTCCGTGATTTAGGCGGCATCAAAACCAAGGATGGCCGCCGCGTCAAAAAAGGATTTTTGTTTCGTGGGAAAAGCTTAAATGGCATCAGCGAAAAAGCGATAGCCGATCTAAATAGGTTGGGTTTGACGGCGATTTTTGATTTTCGAGATGAAAAAGATCGCCTTGCCAAACCGGATGCGAAAGTCGAAGGCGCGACCTATTATCCTTGTGGAGTGTTGGAACTTCTTGGCCCAGAAGCGCAAGGGTCTCCAGTTGATATCTATTACATTCAGGAAGTCATCGCCGGGAAAAAGATGACGAAAGAGGAATACGAGCATTCTTATCAACTGTTCCTACGGATGTATAAAGAGATTCCTTATGCCAAAGACGCCTTCATCCAAGTGTTCAACGCGATGAGCCGTCACGAAAGAATCTATTATCACTGCACCGGCGGGAAAGACCGCACTGGGATTTGCTCGATGATTATTCTTTGGGCGCTCGGCGTGGACGATAAAGAAATCTATCGCGACTACCATTATTCCAATATTGCGAGATGGAGAAAAAACCTTTGGAGATTATGGCATATCTTTAAAGGCTCCAAACAATTACGGTCCATCAAGTACATGTGGAAGTTCCTCAATTGCAATAAGAAGAACTTCAAAACCGCCAAGCACGCGATCTTTTCTAGATATGCAACAATTGAGAATTTCCTCGATAAAGTCTATGGCATCGATCAGAAGTCAATCGATGACTGGAAAGCGTTCTATTTAGAGTAAGCGGTTACGAAGTCGTTTCCCTTGTTGTTTGCATCTAAAGTAAGTAAACTTACTTTGTCATTTGGGCATAGCCCTGAAGGAGAGAAAATGGCACTAGTAACAACCAAAGAAATGTTCAAGAGAGCCTACGAAGGTGGCTACTCGATCGGCGCGTTCAACGTCGACAACCTTGAAACCTTCCAAGCGGTCATCGAAGCGGCACACGCTAAGAAGTCCCCAGTCATCATCGCAATCACCGAAAACGTCATCAAGTATTTCGGCATCACCTATCTCCGCAAGATCGTTGAAGCGGCAGTGGAAGACACTGGCGTTGAAGTCGCGCTCCACCTTGATCACGGCAAGAGCATCGAAATTTGCAAGTATTGCTGCGACAACGGATTCACCTCCGTTATGATCGATGCTTCGGCATATGATTTCGAAGAAAACATCCGCATCACCAAAGAGGTCGTTGAATACGCCCACGCTCGTGGCGTTGTCGTCGAATCTGAGCTCGGCGCGATCGCTGGCATCGAAGATGGCGAAGTCACCGGTGACAAATATGGTGTCTTCACTCACCCAGAGCAAGCCAAAGAATTCGTCGAACGCACCGGCATCGATTCTTTAGCCATTGCCGTTGGCACTGCTCACGGTGCTTACAAATTCAAACCTGGTACCACCCCGTACCTTCGCTTCGACATCATCGAAGAGATCGCCAAACTCATCCCAGGGCTTCCTCTTGTTCTCCATGGCTCTTCCATGGTCCCACAAGACCGCATCGAGATGATCAACAAGTTCGGTGGCGAGATGCCAGCTGCTATCGGCATCCCCGGCAACTTGCTCCGTGATGCTTCTAAACTCGCGGTTTGCAAGATCAACCAAGGCTCTGACCTCCGCGTCGCCTTCACCTCTGAGATCCGCAAGATCTTCGCGGAGCAGCCACGCGAATATGAAATCCGCAAATACACTGCCCCTGCGAAGAAGGTTGTCCGTGAGATGATCGAAGATCGCCTTGATAACGTCTTCATGTCCTCTGGACACGCAGTCGAAGGCAAGTAATTCGATTCAAAAATTGAAAATTGGCTGGGATTTCCCAGCCTTTTTTCATTTTTGAGATTTTTATTTTGCTTTTCGCTCTTCTTCAAGAATATCGGAAGGCTGCTTTTGAGTTGAGATAACGTAGGTCCCTGAGGCGATGTCATGAATGCTGGTGTTGGCCCTAGTAACACCCATAACGATGATTTCAATGCCCGGGAAAATCAAAGCGAGGTAACCAAGATTAAGACCATTGAAGAAATACCAAGTGGTTGGGGCGACAACGCAGAAAATTAGTAACACCAAAGCGCGGATGAGCATTTGCCAGTTTTTGGGTGTCCCATCGGTTTCTTTATCCACGACCGCCATACGGAAGACAAGCTTGAATAAGGTTTTCTTCTTTGGCAAAACAAGCGGGAGCAACACGTAATACACGCCCCAAGCGACAACTTCAGCAATTAGAAGAATGAAATAATCGACAAATGCGATGCGATTGATGTTCGCGGTGTAATGAACGCTATGCTCAATGATATAAACCGCATCCAAATAACGATTCTCACACCATGTTTTGATCGCAGCTTCAGGAACGTCGGCCCGCTTATAATGGGCATTGACCCAACTCTCGATTTGCTCGGGGGTAGAGCCTTTGGGCAAATCATAAGTGCCTTCTTGAATCTTAACGAAATAACCGGAAGCGTCTTTTAATGCAAAATAATCGGGTATTCTATTTTTTGAAATCGCATAATCGATGTTCGTGTAGTAATAGAGGACGTTAGTCTCATAATTCTGTTCCGGAGTAAGAGCTTTGTTATAGCCTTCCTCGGTGTTGCGCTCAATTAAAAAGCCATTCTCCCTTTCGGCATATAGATGCGACTCACGCAAGGTCGAAAAAACCTGACGTTCTGCCTCGTTATGTCCAAAGGGTTCATAAAGGGTTAATTGACCGATGTAAAAAAGCAAATATGCCAGCAAAGCGAACACCAATGCGTCAAGAAAGGCTTCTCCGAAACGGGTGATGAGCCAAGGTTTTTTCTGGGTGTAATATGGCTTTTTCTCGCCTTGGTTCGATGTGGTTGAAACATCGTTTTGATTCATGCGATTATTATCCTATAAAGCGCAGGGCAAGTGAAGAAAAGGACGCGGTTTTCCGCGCCCAATTCTTCATGTTTGGATATCGTTATTTCGCTTTTTTGGAACGAATCGTGGAGATGAGGAGCAAGATGCCTGGAACGACCTGGAATGTCACGATGCCAAGGATGGAAAGGATGAGGCCTTTGACAAATCCACGACGTGGCTTGTTGATATGTCTGTTGATGAATCCGCAGACAACCGCGCCGACAGCGACGATGATCGCGAACACGAGCTGGGTGGTGGCTCTTGCAAGAACCGCAGCCTGAACGATGACATAGTTCTCGTCGGTTGGCTGGAGGTTCATTTCCTTGAGCATTGCATCCAAGGTCTTCGTATCGGCGGCTGCATTCATACCTGCCATGAAGAGCAAGACGACGGCAGTGGCGATAGAGAGAACCATGAAGATGATGGTCGAAGCGGCAAGGGCTTTTTCAAACGGCGTGCGATCTTTGAATGGCAAGACGCCTTCTTGGACCTCGGCGTTTGGATTCTCTTCTTTGTTGACGAGCTCGACTGTGGACGCGACAGGTTCTTCGTCTTCGCCTCTAACGATTGGAACAACCTCTTTGATTTCCACATTACCTAAGGCGATGCTCTTCTTAGACGCCGCATCGAAGACGAGGATATCGTCTCCAACGATGTCAAAGTGGATGACCGCGTCGGTTTCGTAGTCGATGGAACCGAAGACGACGGAAGAGAGGATATCTCCGCCGAAATCGATCTTAACGGTGGATTCCATGCCGGTAGGAAGGGTGGAATAAGCCAAACCTTGAAGTTTGCCGTTTTCGCGAATCGGCAAGAACTCAGGACGGATACCAAGGACGACCTTATCGCCTAATTCAGCGATAGGATTGATCTCTTCTTTGGCATGATATACCGCGGTGACGCCGAGGAACTTGACGGTTAAGTCATTGCCTTTTCTTGCAATGATTTCGCCCGGGATGAAGTTCATGGTCGGGTTGCCGACGAAGTCAGCCGAGAAGAGGTTAGCAGGTTTACGGTAGACCGTAAGCGGGGCATCGAGCTGATTGACAACGGCGTTGTTCATCAAGCAGATGCGGGTCGCAAGGGTCATGGCCTCCAATTGGTCATGGGTGACGTAAATGAAGGTGCAATCAGAGGTGGAATGAAGACGCTTAAGCTCAGTTCTCATCTCGCCGCGAAGTTTGGCGTCGAGGTTAGAAAGCGGCTCGTCCATGAAGAGGACTTTCGGCTTGGTCGCAAGGGTACGTGCGATAGCGACACGCTGCTGCTGACCACCAGAGAGTTCGGCTGGATAACGGTTGCGGAACTTAGTGATCTTGAGTATCTTGAGGACTTCGTTGATGCGCTCTTCCATCTCTTGGCTGGTGAGGTGGCGGCCAGAGGTGACAGGAACGACTTTCTCGTTCTTTGCTTTTTCTAGGCGCTGCATCAATTCAGCCTTCTTAGCAGGATCTTTTTCGGCTTTCAAAAGGTTCTTGATGCCGTTGACTTTATCCTGATTTGGACCGAGGATTGGCTGACCGTCTAATCCGACTTTCGGCGTTTCAACGATGATGTTTTCCAAACCGAAGCGGATGTTTTTATAAACGGTCATGTGTGGCCACAAAGCATAGTTCTGGAACAAGAAGCCGACATCACGTTTCGCTGGGCTTAAGTTGATGCCGTTTTCAGAATCGAAGACGACTTTGTCACCGATGGTGATTCTGCCGCTGGTAGGGGTTTCTAAGCCGGCGATCATACGGAGGGTAGTGGTCTTACCGCAGCCAGAAGGGCCAAGAAGAGTAATAAATTCATGGTCTTCGATGGTGAAGTTAAGATCTTTGGCGCCGTAGAAATCGCCCCAGCGTTTTGTTACGTGTTCTAATACAATCTTTGGCATGTGATTATCCTCCAATGCCTTTATCAATGGATGCACCGGTGACTTTGTTGACGAAGAGGTTGATTCCGACGACAAGGACAACGAGCAATAGGTTACCGGCGTTGGCTAGTTGGTCTGCGCCGTTGGTCTGCAAGAAGCCGATCATGTTGGTTGCCATCGTGAAGTTGGAGGTAACCAAGGTGAACAGGGTAAACTCACGCATACAGGAGATGAATGGGAGCAAGTAACCCGAGATGAAGCTCGACTTCTGAATTGGGAAGATGATGCGAAGCATGCGTTTCCACCATGGAGCGCCCACGATGATCGCCGCTTCTTCGATCTCGCCAGAGAGCTGTAGCATCGCGTTCGTGCCGCTTCTGGATGCAAACGGAATGAACTTGATGCCGCCGACGATGATGCAAATGGCTACCGCTGACCATTCGCTGCCAGTGGTGGTCCAGTCTAACTTGGAGAACGCTGGTTGCTTGATCAACGCTAAGAAGACGGAGCCAAAGCACAAAGCCGGGATCAAATAAGGCAAGAAGGCAATGGAACCGACGTAGTTGGCAATCTTGCCACGTCTATTTCTGCTGACCGCGTAACCGATAAGGATACCAAACGTTCCGCAAATCAAGGCAACGATGACGGAAGTGAGGATACTTCTGCCAAACGACGCCAAGATCGCCTTATTGAAGAAGATACCGGTCTGTGTGCCGATACGGGTTTCTAGGTATGGGTCATTAACGACTGAATCGCGAGAGAACCAGAAGATCATTGATGCGGTTTCTGGTTTACCAGGGGTTCTTTCCAAAGATTCAAGCGCGAAGGAGATCAATGGGAAGATCGCGAAGAACGCGACGATGATAATGATGACAACGGCGATAACCCATTTGGCTACTTTGCCGAGATTAATCTTGGTGATTTGGCCGGATTTTCCGGAAACGGTGGTGAAGCTTCTTCTGGATTTGGTGAACCAGTTATTCACCGTCAAGATGATAATGGAGAATATCATCAATAATGTCGAGGTGACATATCCTTCGCCAGTCTTGCCTGCGACAAGAGATGCACGCATGGTGATGGAGATGGACTGGAAGGAGCTATTCGCATTTAAGTAGTATGGGACGGTATAGCTGGAGATGGAGCCTGCAAAGACCAACAAAATGGTAGAAATGATGGCTGGCGCAACGATTGGAAGGGTGATCCTTCTGAGAATTTTGAAGCGCGAGGCTTTCAAAATCGTTGCCGCTTCTTCGAGGTTCGCATCCATGTTGCGGAGAATACCGCCGATGAGGATGTAGGCAAACGGAGCGTAGTGCAAACCCATGACGAACGCGGTTGGCCAGAAGCCCCAAACGAGCCATTCTGGCGCATAAACGTTGAACATGGATTGCAACATACCGATGCCGCCGCCAGTCGCATGCTCATTTTTGAAGAAGTTAATCCAGAAGATAGCCAGCGACCACGAAGGCATGATGTAGGGGAAGACGAAGACAGTAGAGATGAATTTCTTAAATGGCATATTGGTTCTAGAAACCAAGAACGCCATTCCGCCGCCGCCAATGATCGCGATGCCGCAAGCAATTAAAGACATCAATGCGGAACGACCAAGCGGTGTCCAGAAGTACTTTCCTGAATATGTCGCTACGCCTTTGTTGAAGAGAAGGTAAGGCCAATGGAGGAGAGTGAGATCACCACGTTTCAAGGTAACCCCGAACTCTTCAAACATTGCCTTGGCTTCACCTGACGTGTGAATGGTCAAGGAATTGAGAACCATTCGAACCAAAGGATAAATGATGGCGAGAGAAAGAAAGATGGCAAACAAGACAGCAATCAAGTTTGCCGGGCGGGAGAAATACTGACCAATACTGTTTCCGATTTTTTTCATACGGCGGCCAAACGTCGGACGTTGGGCTACCATTGTGCTATCAGACATTGTTTTCTCCTAAATAAAGCGCAAGCGGGAGAGGTATGATTGCCTCTCCCGCGAAATTGAGGATGTGGATTTAGCGATTAGGCGGCGATGAGAGCAAGGATGGCGTTGACAGTGCGGAAGGATGCGTTCTTGAGATACTCGTAGTTCTCGTTGATTTCCTTGGCAATGTGGACTTCCTTGGTCCAGTCGCCTTTGGCATAACGGAAGTCTTTGGAAGCGGTGCCTGGGTAGTAGTAGCCATATTGGTTGGCTGGGTTGCCTTCGGCATCCGGATTCTTGGCGTTGTAGATTGCCTTGGTGTAGGTGTCTTCTAACAACATCGTGCGAGCGAATAAGCAGGCTGTGTATGGGAATTGCGCGTTGTTGATGACTTCGGAATCCATGCAATACATGAAGCCGTTGAATCCTTCGATTTCCCAATCCCACTTAACGGTGCCCATTGCGTTGACTTCGAGTTCAGATGGGTAGGTGTATTCAACGCCGCCGCAGGTGACTTTGTATTCTTTGGCTTCGACGGTGCCGTTGCCGTCGAGGTCGACATCATACTTTTTGCCGACTGCGTCTTTCATCTTGGCGAATGCGCCATAGTAGACATAGCCATCTTGCCAGCCTTCTTTGAGCTGGGTTTCTTTCATCGCGGTGCCATCGGATGGGTGATAGTAGGAGATATTCTTGACGAATTCGGTGACCCATTTCCAGCCGATACTGGTGTATTTGTCGTCGCCAGCATATTCCTTGTTATAGTATTTCTTATAAGCGTCGGCGATTCTCTTCTCGTTTTCTGGTGCAAGAGCGGAAACGAGGAAGGACATGTTGATCTGCTCAGTGGCTGGGTTCTGGAAGGAGACTTTGCTGAGGTGATCAGGATCGTCTTTGGAGCCGGCGAGTTGCCAGATGTTATAGAGCCTCTTTCCGGTGACTTTCTCGAAGTTGGTGTTGGTGTAGAACAATTTGTTGAAGTGGACACCCTTTAACGGGAGGGTATCTTCTTCTTTAATGCCTAAGGCTGCTGCATCGGATGGAACATAGTTGTGAAGGATTCCATCTTTAATCAAAGAAGAGAAGGAACGAGCATCCTGAACGAGCGCATAGTCTGCGAAGTAGTTGTTTTCAGCGGTCTCGAGAGCCTGAAGAAGCGCATAGTCCTTATAGCTGTTGTTAACAGAGATGTTACCGGTGTCTTTGCCATCAACATAGGCGTAGTTGAGCCAATCATATTTGCTGGCAACGGTGGTTGCGACGGAGCGGAGGACGGAGGTCAAGCCAACGACTTTGAAGGTGCCGTTTGGGTTGTCTGTGAACTCTTTCTTGGAAGCGGCTTCGAGTTCAGCGAGTTTCATCTTGGAAGCGGCAGCGACCTTTTCACCAGTGGTTTTTGGTTCAACTGGGGCCACGGAAGTAGTGGCTTGAGATGTGGTTTCGGCCTTCGATTCTGTTGTTGCTGCAGGTGCAGGATTGTTGTTGCAGCCCGCTAAGGTTGCGGTCAACATCATGGCGACGGCGGTCAGACAAAGTTTGTTTGTTTTCACAGTTTTTCTCCTTTTTGATTTGTGAAACATGTTGCCACTTTATGCTTGAAGTCTCTTCTTTGCGAATGAGGTTTTTCGCAATCCAGTAGCCGGATTTGTGAGGAGGACCCCTCGCCTAAATTGCGAGCGGCTCTTCTCGATGCTGAATTAATCATAATCACTTGAAGTGTGAAATGAAAGCGCTTTCTATCGTTGGTTGTGGCACTTTTGTGTGCTTTTTATGGTGTTTTTTCGCATCAAAAACATGCTTAGGAAACTCGGGGTATTTTGCATAGTTTACCGTAAACCCACATCCATTCGAGGTTTTTCAAAAGCCACTTATAAGCGTAGGTTAAAAATTGTTTCGTGCAAATGCGCGTTATAAAAAATTTTAGTTTTGCGCTGGCGCATGCTGGCGTGTGTGCACCTAGAACTTGCCCTTGGTAATTTCCATTAATGTTAATGTTAGGTTAGTGTTCTTTCGTGGCTGTGCGATTGCTTCTTTTTATCAGAAAGGGGAGAGGAGGTTCTGACTTAGGTCTCTATCATCAGCGCTCGTTTAGACATATCTGGTAGGCGTGCATCTCATGGTATGGAAAAAAGAAAAGTAATATATAATCTATGGCATGAAAGTTACAAAATGCGACGCGAAAAAGATCATCCAATTCGCCAAAGATTACCTCTACAAAGACCCATGCCTTCACGCTCCAGATTTTGAAATCGACGGCGGTTTTGCAACGTTTTTCGATAATTTGATGGATGGATTAGGCTCACTTTATCGTTATGATGCCTTCCTTAAAGATCTCGATGCAATCCGCGAAATTTTGGATACCGATCTTGATGCTGCCTATCAGGGCGATCCGGCAGCGACAAGCAAAGAGGAGATTGTCTTAGCTTATCCTGGCTTTTATTGCATCTTGGTTCATCGTATTGCCCATTTATTCTATTTGAAAAACCAAAAGATCCTTGCTCGACTTATGTCCGAGATTGCCCATTCTTCTACCGGCATCGATATTCATCCTGGGGCGACCATCGGTCCACGTTTCTTCATCGATCACGGGACGGGCGTCGTCATCGGTGAAACCACGATTATTGGAAAAGATGTTCGCCTCTATCAGGGCGTCACGTTAGGCGCGAAATCGCTTGAGAACGCAGACGAGCTCCGCAACGTAAAACGTCACCCGACCATCAAAGATCACGTCATCATTTATTCTGGTGCTTCGATTCTAGGCGGAAATACGGTGATTGGAAGCCATTGCACGATTGGCTCGAACGTCTTTATTACATTCTCTATTCCCGACAACAAAATCGTTCGTTTCGAAAGCAAAAACTATTCCATTTTGGATAAGTAAGGTTTACTTGAATTATGTCGATTAAGCGCGATTTTTTGGTTTGATTACGATGGCGTGCTGGAGCAAATAAACGAGGATAGATCCAACCCCGTTTGCTAGCATTGCTACGATAACCGAAAGGATTGCGCAGAGCGCATCGAAATTTGCAACGCGAATTTGGGCATAAGCGAAATAGAAAACATTAGCGATGGAGTGGTTACAACCAAGGATTACCATCGTTGCGATGGAAAGCATGACCATGATGAGCTTGGCTGGATAGTTTTCAATGCGTTTGAAGCATTCGACCGCGAGATAGACGAACACACCTGCTCCAAGGGCACGGAGTGTTGCGTTATACCAAGTCGCGCCTTCCCCATAGATAAACTTCGATGGGAGCGAAACTGTCCAATCTGGGAACATAACACCGCATAAATACCCAACAATCATGGCGCCGAGAACGTTTCCGATGGCCATGATCGCAACATCGAACAAATAATAACGGTCATTGGCTAGAACATAGCCAATCTTTCCAGTGAAAAGGTTGGCGCCAAGAATGCAGACGCACATCAAACCAAAAGAGAAGAAAACCCCACCAAGGATAGGATGGCCCATCGAGGAGCATTGCAAATTGATCGCACCGCCAATAGCGATGAGGATACCGGCGAAGAAGCCAAGGCGAAGGTTGGTGAGGATTCTCGGAAACATATGGCCATAATTATGGACATCCTTATTCGTTTGAAAAGGAAAAGATGCCTTATCTTTTTATGTCTTTCTGCAAACGGTTATTTATAATAGCAACGTCTTTGGAGGGTTTACTTATGAGACCTTTGGAACAAGTCATGACGTTGTTAGATCGTTCTCACTCCGTTTTTCATGTTGTGAAAAATATGAAAGATGCGTTGATTGAGGCGGGTTTTGCGGAGTTAAATGAAAATTCGCCTTTTGAATTGCAAGAAAATGGAAAGTATTTCGTAACGAGAAATGGCTCAAGTATCATCGCGTTTAAGGTCCCGGCTAACCCAAAGAAAGGATATCGGATCGCGGCAACGCATAACGATTCCCCAACTTTTGTCTTAAAACCTGAACCCCTGCTTAATAAAGGGGCGGTTGCTCAAATTAATACCGAACCTTATGGCGGTGGCATCTATTACTCTTGGCTTGATCGACCGCTTTCTTTTGCTGGCCGCGTTTTTGTAAAAGAAGGAGAGAGCGTGAAATGCATCCTCGTCGATATGGATGAGGATTGCCTTGTCATCCCGTCCCTTGCGATTCACATGAACCGCAGCGTGAACGAAAACCTTGCCCTTAACCCTGCGAAAGATTTGGTCCCGCTTTGGTTGGATCGCCAATACGAGGGTGATTTCGTTTCCTACCTCAAAGAAGCTTTCAAATTAGATGGCGAAGTTATCTCCTATGACCTTGCTTTATATGTTAGAGAGAAAGCCAGACTTGTTGGAGGGGCTGCCAATCTCCTTCTTAGCCCACGTCTTGATGACCTCGCATCGAGTTATTCTTCGTTGCTCGCTTTTATTGATAGCGAGGCAAAAGAAGGGGGACATGTATCTGTTTTCGCTTCCTTTGACAACGAAGAAGTCGGCTCGTTAACGTTCCAGGGCGCCAATAGTGATTTCTTGAAAAACACGCTTCGTAGAATTGGCAAGGGCCTTGGTTGGAAAGAAGAGGCTCGACAAATCGCTCAGGCGAATTCTGTTCTTCTTTCGGTCGACAACGCCCATGCCAACCATCCAAATCATCCAGAACTTAGTGACGCTACTACGAACGTGAAGCTTAATGGTGGCATCGTCCTTAAATACAACGCGGCGCAGCACTATACCACCAGCGGAAAGTCGGCTGCTTATGTGAAGATGCTGGCAAATGCCTTGAATCAGCCTATCCAAGAATTCACCAATCGTTCTGATCTTAGAGGCGGTTCTACCTTAGGAAATCTTTCCAACGCTGAGATCTCGCTTATTTCTGCCGATATCGGCATCGCCCAGCTTGCCATGCATTCTAGTGTTGAGCTTTGCGGTGCGAATGACATCGCTAGAATGGTCGAATTGCTAAAAGCACATTACGAGAACAACGCTTTCATGAATGACTGAGACCCGATGTCTCGGTTTTTCATATGTGCTTGGCTGTATTACAATAAGAACATGAAATGCCATCCTATGATTATTGCTTCCGCCTTCTTGCTTTTTTCCTGCACGAATGGAGCGGACCGGCAAAGCACAAACCCAACTACTACAAGTTCAACTGAGAAAGCAACCACATCTTCGGTCCTCTCAAGCGAAGAGGCATCTTCTCAAAAAGAGGCATCCTCCTCTCCTTCGGTTGAACAAAAAGATCCTATGGGAGAGCCCTATATTGGTAGACAGTATTATCTAAATCATATTGGTGATATTTATTCGGCTTGGAATAGTTATCGCGGCGATGGTGTCACGATCGCAGTGATTGACGTCGGTTTTAATCCGTATCACGAAGACTTTTCTTATGAAGACGGAACGAGCAAAGTCAGTCCAAAGTCTGCAGCATTCCACTTTGACGGGACAAAAGTCGTTAAAACCGAAGGAATACAAGCGGTTGAGAACATGGTAGAAAGCCATGGAACATTCTGCGCTGGTGTTGCGGCGGCGGCCGTCAACGGCAAAGGTGTTGCTGGTGTCGCACCGAATGCCTCGTTACTTCTTATTAAAGTAGATAGTCATACCAGTTCTATTTCGGAAGCCTTCCGATATGCAGCAGATTGCGGCGCGAAAGTGGTTACCATCTCTATCGGTGCGTACAATAACGATCCTAAGGGAGAACTCAATGGTGACATCGCTCACCTTTATGAAATCTTCGACGCGCCGGTTGCTTATTGTAGAAGCAAGGGAACGGTTGTTGTTTCTGCCGGAGGAAACGGCGGAAAAGGAAACGCAACGGAATACACCTATCCTGGCGCCACAACCGGAGTTATCGGTGTCGGCGGTCTTGCCGCGAATAGCTCGGGCGAAATCTGGGAGGGCTCTTCGTATAACTCTTCCAGCAAATACCAATTCTGCGATGTCTTCGCACCATCTGATATGATGTTTGGATGTTGCAATTATTTAGACGGCACGAAGTATGATGGAGGATGGGATGGAACCTCCTTCGCCTCGCCTCAAGTCGCAGGAATTGCAGCACTTTATTTTCAAAAATATCCCAGCAAAACCCCAGCGGATTTTGAAAATGCCTTATTCAAATCTTGCCATAAAATTACGACTTCTCAAATTGCAACCGCGGATCAATTAGGATATGGAAGAGTCGATGTCGGAGCCCTTCTTGGCGTTACCGCACCTGCATCTATCAAAGTCAGTGTTACCGCCTCCTGGCAAAACGTAAATTGTTATGCTTGGAACTTGGAACAACAAGCAGAAATGCGACCTTGGCCAGGCGAAGCGATGAAAAAAGAGAACGGCAAATTCGTATTGACCATCAATCCCAATCAATATGATTCCATTATCTTCAGCAACCCTGATAGTGTCGATCAAACAGTTGATCTTCTTTCCTCTAGTTTTGCTAGTGGCAAATCCTATGTAATAGGCGACCTAAAAGAAAGGAGCCGGACCGTCGGCTCCTATCGATAAGGCACGATTTATAGAGTATCGATAATCTCTTTCAAACGAGCAGCGGATGCGAAGAGCTGCTCTTTTTCAAGATCATTAAGAGGCAATTCAAGGATTTTCTCTACCCCATTAGCCCCGACAAGTGATGGGATGGAGAGGGCTAAACCGCTTAATCCATATGTACCCTTGAGTTCGACAGAAACCGGCAACATCATGTGGCGATCGCGCACGATGCACTCGCAGATATGGGTGATAGCCATGGCGACACCATAATATGTCGCGCCTTTTCTTTCGATGATTTGATAGGCGGAATCGCGGACGTTTTCATAAATCTTCTGCATGCCTTCTTTATGATTCTTATGTCCACGAAGCTCGCAGAAATCGCTAAGTGGGATACCAGAGATATTGGTGATAGACCAGACCGAAACCTCGGAATCGCCGTGCTCGCCGATGATGACGCCGTGAACATTTTTGGCATCGACATCAAGATGGCGGGAAATAAGGTATTTTAACCTAGCGGTATCCAAGACGGTTCCAGAACCCATAACACGGTTTGCTGGGAATCCGGACTCGACCAATGCGACGTGGGTCAAAATATCGACTGGGTTTGCAACAATTAAAAGAATCCCTTCTGCCCCGACTGCCTTAATTTCTTTTACGATAGAACGCATGATCGCGACGTTTTTATGAATCAAATCCAAACGAGTTTCGCCTGGCTTTTGAGCAGCGCCGGCGGTAATGATGATGATTGCAGCATCTTTAAGCTCGCTATAATCGCCAGCGTGAATATCCATCGGATGGGAATAGGCGATACCGTGAGAAATATCCATTGCCTCGCCTTCTGCTTTGGCTTTGTTGTAATCGATGAGGACAATTTCATTGAAAAGAGCTTTTTGCATTAAAGCAAAGGCGGCAGAGCTGCCGACAAAACCGCAACCGATGATTGCCGCTTTTTTAACATTGACCATATATGTTCTCCTTACTTGGATTATGATGCTCATATTTTAAATAATATGAGGGCGTTTTCATAGGAATACGCTAAAACTTCTTGGAAAAGCGTATATACTTTTGCTGCTATGTATCATCACGAATATGAAATCGCCTCCACTCAAGTGAACGCTTCGAGACAACTAAGGTTAACGAGCCTTCTGCAAATCTTACAAGATGTTGCAATTGACGGCGCAGAGTATGTTGGAGTTGGAACCAACGTCACTTATCCAATGGGCTTGCTTTGGGTTATCTCGAGAATGAAAATCGAAGTGACGCGGATGCCTTCTTTTCAAGAGAAAATCGACGTCTATACCTATCCAGGGAAAACGTTAGGTTTCTTCTATCCAAGACACTTCGTCGTCTACGATATGAAAGGCAATGTTCTTATCCGCGCTTCCTCCATTTGGGCGTTGATTCACCGCGATTCTAGACAGATTGAACCTCATAACCAGTTTCCATTTTTGACAGGCGAGTTTCATGAAGGCGAATTGCCTCGCGGGGAAAAGCTCGCCGCTCAAAGCGATGCCCCAACCTTAGAGGAAAGAAAGATCCGTTATAGCGACGTTGATCTTAACGGCCACTTAAACAACACAAAATATGTGGAGATGGTTGAAGACCTTATTCCAGGAGAAGAACATGCGAAACGGACTTTGAAATCCGTAACGCTCAACTATGAACGCGAGCTCCATGAGCATGACGTCATCCTCTTAAAAGGACAAACGGGAATGCTTACGGAAATCACCGGGTTCCACGATGGTTTACCGGCTTTTGAGGCTAAGATAGAATATATTTGATTTATGGATGCCAAACCGCTGAAAACACATATTCGTTCCTTCCTTACTTTCCGAATCATCGGAACGATTTTGGTTTGCTTCGGGGGTTCTATAACCGCTTTGGCCTTCTTTGACTTCGTGTTAGGCCTGTTAATGAAGTTTTCATTTTCTTCCATTTTTGCCCAAAATGAATCATTAGCGGCCGATTTTGACCGACACGGAACGGACCTTATCATTTCGGGTTTGATCATTGGCATTCTCTTTTTGGTTGTGTTTGCTGCCGGAATCGTTTTCTTGGCGTTTTCCACCAGATCAAAAATCAAAGACGCGAACAGAGGCGTCCAATACGATCGCATTTCTTAATTGCGGTTCAAATAACTAACACACCTCTTCCTATTTTAGTAAAATTAGGTAAGAGGTATTTTTTATATGCATTACGAAACCCAAATTTCTGATGGATTCTTCTATGTCGGCGGGTCCGATCGCAGAATCCATCTTTTCGAAAACGTCTATCCGCTTACCAATGGAGTCAGCTATAACTCCTATCTCTATTTAGATGATAAAACCTTGCTTCTCGATACGGTTGATCGCTCTGTTTCCGAGGGCTTCTATGACAACATCGCTTTCCTTCTTAATGGAAGGAAACTCGATTACCTTATCGTCAACCACATGGAGCCAGACCATGCGGCGAACATCGGCGAATTGTTGCTTCGTTATCCGGAAACAACGATTGTCGTCAATCCGATGAGCCAAAAATTCTTGTTGAATTACTTCCCAAAAATCAAAGCCAAATTCCTCATCGTTAAGGAAGGGGACACACTTAACATCGGAAAACATACGTTCACCTTCGTTATGGCTCCAATGGTCCATTGGCCAGAAGTCATGATGACATACGAAGTCAGCGAGAAAGTACTTTTCTCCGCGGATGCCTTCGGCACCTTTGGTGCTCTTTCTGGTGACATTTACCGCAACGACAAGAACTTCGATCTCGTTGAAGCGCGCCGCTATTACACCAACATCGTTGGTAAATATGGTGATCAGGTTACCGCCGTTTTGAAGAAAGCCGAAGGACTTGAAATCAATATGATTTGCCCATTGCACGGCCCAATTCATAAAGGCAATCTCAATCCAGTTCTCAATCCTTATAAATTATGGGCAACCTATACCCCAGAAGATCCTGACGGCGTCATGATTGCGTATAGCTCCGTCTATGGCGACACCGCGAATGCCGCTGATGTGCTCGCCTCTATGCTGGCCAAAAAAGGCGTCAGGAACCTTGTCATGTACGATGTATCCAAAACGGATTCCTCCTATTTGGTCGCCGAAGCTTTCCGCGTGAACACCATTGTTTTGGCCGCAACGACCTATAACGCCGGTGTCTTCGTTAAGATGGAAGATTTCCTTCATGATTTAGCCAACCACAAGATTCGCAACCGCACGATTGCTTTCATCGAAAATGGCTCCTGGGCACCGGCTGCCAGAGCAAACATGAAACGTATCCTTTCTGATTTGCAAGGCATTACCTATCTCGATGAGACCCTCACGATTGCATCTAGCCTCAAAGATGACCAACTCACTGGCTTAGAAGCGATTGCTGAAGCGGTGGTGGCCTCTGTGCGCCCTGAAGAAAAGAAAGTCGAGACCGAGGGCAATGTGTTGGATCTTTCTGCCATGTTCAAACTCTCTTATGGCTTATTCGCCTTGGTTACCAAGGGAAAAGACGGACGTGATAACGCCTCTATCAACAACTCCTTCTTCCAAGTATCCGATAAGCCAAATCTTGTCATGCTCTCGGTTAACGTCGTGAACTACTCGGCCGATACGATTCGCGAAACCGGCATCTTCAATATCTGCGTCTTGGATGAAACCGCGGACTTTGGAACCTTTAAGCGCTTCGGATTTGCTTCCGGACGAGACACGGATAAATTCGCGGATATCCAAGATAAAGTTGTTCGCACCGGAAATGGCTTGCTCCGCTTGAAAGAGCAATCTAATGCTTATCTTTCCTGCAAAGTCGTTCAGACTATTGAATGTGGCAACCACGTTCTCTTCATCGGCGAGATCACGGAAGCTCAAACGATTTCCAACGTTCCTTCCATGACCTATGCCTACTATTTCGCGAACGTGAAACCAAAGCCAATCCCCACCCAAAAACAAGCTAATCCTAACGCGCCAAAACGTTATGGATGGAGATGCAAGATCTGTGGCTTTACCTATGAGAACGACCCACTTCCAGAAGGCTATGTTTGCCCACTTTGCAAGCATCCTGCAACCGACTTCGAAAGAGTCGAAATCTAATTCAAAAAACTCAAAAACATTGCAAAAACGGCTC
>OCTW013386668.1_pt1 | contig 20844 bp, 24 predicted proteins | sample 1539671 | NCBI WGS metagenome assembly OCTW01 (sample SAMN02144230, study PRJEB22623) | gut metagenome | biome: sheep rumen | host: Ovis aries | place: New Zealand
AAAGCAACCCTATTAGTGAAGAAGAAACATATATCACCTTATAACCTCATAACCTAAATCCTTATAACCTAAGAAGTTGAGCACTTGCGAAAGTTGAGTCATAAATTATATATGTGTTTGAATTCATCGCATTTATGCTTGCGCTTCGCAAAACTCACGTTAAGTTAATATAAAAATAAATAAAATTCTGGCGAAAGAAGAGCGGATAGGATTTTTATTTGTAATTTTGCCTTACCGAAAGATTGCCCGCACAGGGACGGTTGCGGCAAACGAAAGGATATATTACTATGACAAGGAAATTACTTTTCTCACTCTTACTCTCCGTCGCTGCCGGAACGGCAAGTGCCGCAGAGCCATTGCCTAACGGCACGATGAGGTTCTCTATCTTCGCACCGATGGCTAAGGAGGTGGTGCTGCAGGGCTCGGGAGTGCTGCGTAAGCAGAAGATGATAAGACAGACTGACGGCAGTTGGACATACGTCAGTGCGGTGCTGCCGCCTGAGATGTACACCTATAACTTCGTGATTGACGATGACGTGATGCAGACGGAGCCGGCAGGTGTGCCTACCGTACGCGACATAGACCGTCACTATAACTATTTCTTCGTGCCAGGATGGCCGGCAGACTACTACATGGACCAGCCCGTGCCCCACGGCAGGGTGGAGCAGCCGTGGTATCCGTCAAACCTCAACGGCATGATGCAGCGACGTATGTCGGTGTACCTGCCGGCAGAGTATGACAGCCAGACGGAGAAGCGTTACCCCGTGCTTTACCTGCTCCATGGCTCAGGCGGCGACGAGACAGCATGGCTCAACATGGGCAGGCTGGCGCAGATAATGGACAAGATGACGGCAGAGGGCAAGTGTGAACCGATGATTGTGGTGATGCCTAACGGCAACGCCGACCTTGACGCTGCACCGGGCGAGAGTCCTTATATGAATGCCGAACCGAAGGCGAGCAACCTGTCGTCAATGACAGGAAGGATAGAGGCGGCGTTCCCTGTGGAGGTGATGGCATACGTGGAGCAGCACTACCGCACCATCAACGACAAGCAGCACAGGGCTATAGCGGGACTGTCGCTGGGCGGACTGCATACGTTGTTTATCACTGCCAACAATCCGCAGGCGTTTGACTATGTGGGACTGTTCTCACCGCAGACAACGAACTCGCTCAACGGTAAGAAGATTTCGGGCATCAAGAGCATTACGAAGGGCATCAAGAGCCTTGCCGGACAGATCCCCGTGGTGGGCGACAAGTGGGAGAACAAACTTGACAAGAAGTTTGAGAAGTATGACGACATAGTGACCTATGACAGCATTGACCAGAAGCTGGCGGCGCAGTTTGCTGAGGCTCCGCGCCTGTATTACATTGCCGTAGGCAAGGAGGACTATGTGAAGAAGCTGGTGGACATGCACCGAGAGAAACTCGACGCGGCTGGCTATCCATATAAATACAACGAGAGCGACGGCGGACACACCTGGGACAACTGGCGCAGGTATTTGCTCGACTTCCTACCGCAGCTGTTCAAATGATAGGGTGGAGATAAAAGAGATATGCGCTTACTGTAACTCTCATGCTAAGGAGTAAATGCTGAAAAAACATCATGGTAAAAAACTTATTAAGACGTTCTTTGTATATTGTCACTATGTTTATCATCACGTTGGTGTTTGTAAACATTTTGAGGCCGCTTGTTGAAGACACAAAATTTCATGGTGGTAGCATATTTGACAAAGTAGCGATTGCCGGATTATTGAGTAGTGCATATCTTTTTCTTGCCCCAATGGCAGGCAGACTTATTCTGGGTAAACGAAAGAGTGATACTCTTTTTGGAAAAATAGCAAATGATAATCCATGGGTAGTAGGCTTGGGCTTTGTCCTGATACATATACTAACCAGAGGGTATTTTGAAAAAGAGTATGGAATTATGGATGGTTGTTTTATAGAAGTGCTAATCTCTTTTGTCTTAATATTTATAGTGTTCTCTTATTTGAATCTTAAGAAACACAAAAGATAGGTTGTTATATTTCGAGAGAAAAAAATAAGAGTGTCATGAAATCAATTCATGACACTCTTATTTTGATATTGTATGTTGACCTATATATTATATAAGGTGTAATGTACCGATGACGTAGAGCAGTGTATATCCGAGCACTATAGATGTGAAGCCCATGATAAGGCCTATGCGTGCCATGTCTTTCTGCTCCACGAGGTTGGTGGCGTAAGCCAGTGCGTTAGGCGGCGTGGAGATAGGCAGCACCATAGCACTTGAGGCTGCTATGGCCACACCGATGAGCACTGTTGATGTGCCACCGATGGCGTCGAGCTTGTTGCCCATTGCCACGCATACCACCACGAGGATAGGCATGAGGAGAGCCGCTGTGGCTGAGTTAGATATGAAGTTGCTCAATGCGTAGCAGATGAGTCCTGAGAGCACGAGGATGAATAGCGGAGAGAAGTCGCCGAACGGGATGCTCTCCACGGCGCGCTCTGCCAGTTCTGACTTGTTAAGGCCGTAACCCAGGGCGAAACCGCCGGCTACCATCCAGATGACAGACCAGTTGATTTCCTCGAGGTCTCGGCGGTTGATGACACCTGTGAGGGCGAATACCACGAACGGTATGAGCGCCACGGTGTAGGAGTTGATGCCGGTGACGGTATCGAGGAGCCACAGCAGCACTGTGACGAAGAAGGTGCAGATGACAATCTTTGACTGTATGCCATGCTTCATGCCACCCTCTATGTGGAGCTCTATCGTCTTCTGTGAGAATGGGAAGAGTTTACGCAGCAGCAGCCAGCTGATGAAGAGCAGCACCAGTACCAGTGGTACCATGTAGAGCATCCACTGACCGAAGCCGATACCGAGGTTCATTCCCTCAGGGTCGTTCAGGTACTTCAGTGCTATGGTGTTAGGAGGTGTGCCGATAGGTGTGCCCATACCACCGATGTTGGCAGCGATAGGGATAGACAGTGCCAAGGCTATGCGTCCCTTGCCGTTGGCAGGAAGCTGCTTGAACACAGGGGTGAGGAATGTGAGCATCATGGCAGCGGTGGCGGTGTTGCTGACAAACATAGAGAAAAGACCTGTAATGACGAGGAAGCCCAGCAGCACGTTCTCGCTCTTCTGGCCGAAAGGCTTTAGCAGGCTCTTGGCCAGCTGTGCGTCAAGGCCAGTCTTGGTAGCAGCAATGGCAAGTATGAAACCGCCGATGAAAAGCATTATGACTGGGTCGGCAAAACATGCCATGATTCCTTTGTATGACAACAATGTGCCTACCTCTTCCTCGTTACACATCCACTTGATGCCCGAGTCACTGCAGAACAGGAGCATGGAGACGATGATGGCCACTGAGGTTGCCCATGATGGCACTACCTCCATCACCCACATCAGTGTGGCGAAGGCGAAGATGGCGATGATGCGCTGCTGCACCACCGTGAGGCCGTCTATGCCGAAGGCAGTGGAGGGCATGTTCCATAAAATAAGCGTGACAATGGCCACCACTATGGCCTCGATAGCTTTCTTCATTACGCGCGCGGGCTGCGACTTTCTCTCCTGACGCATCTTGTGGTAGGCGTCAACAAGTTGGATTCCGTTAAAATTCTTAAACATTGTTGTTGGTTGTTTCTTACAATCTTTTTTACTTCTTTCTGTTACGATTATTTTGAGAGTGCAAAGGTACATCTTTTATTTAATAAAGAAAAACTATTAAGTTGAAAAATAGTTTACATTATATATTATTAATAACGTATTGCAAACTGCACTTGTCAGTTTTTCGCACGTATAACCCTCTATTTAATCTCTCTGTAAGCAGAACGATATACTAAAATATGTTAACGCAAGTTATATTTATCTAAATTAAGAGTACTGACAGATGAATTTTGTGCTTTATATTATGTGAAAAGAAAAAAAAATCGTAACTTTGCACCCGATTTTGCCTTTTAAGGCGATATCCATAGTGTGTGGCCCGCGGAAAGCGGAGCGTATAACACATTATTAAATAAGGGATTATAAACAACAATAATAATAACAAAAAACAACAAACAAAATGCCTACAATTCAACAATTGGTAAGAAAAGGCAGAAAGGTACTTGTAGACAAGAGCAAGTCACCAGCTCTGGACTCATGTCCTCAGCGTCGTGGTGTGTGCGTGCGTGTGTATACAACTACCCCTAAAAAGCCTAACTCGGCTATGCGTAAGGTAGCCCGTGTTCGTCTGACGAACTCAAAAGAAGTTAACTCCTACATCCCGGGAGAAGGACACAACTTGCAGGAGCACTCTATCGTGCTTGTACGTGGTGGCCGTGTGAAAGACCTTCCAGGTGTACGTTATCACATCGTTCGTGGTACTCTTGATACCGCAGGTGTTGCCAACCGTACACAGCGTCGCTCTAAGTATGGAGCTAAGCGTCCAAAGGCTGCTAAGAAGTAAAAATCCACCCAAGGAAACAAAAAAAGTAAAAAACGTTTTGCTGAATTGTTAAGATGATAGGTTGAGTAAATGCTCCAGTGGGAGCGTTGAAGCACTTAAAAGACAAGACAACCCCAGCAAGATTTATTAAATTAAAAATGAGAAAAGCAAAACCAAAGAAGCGTGTGATCCTTCCGGATCCAGTTTACAATGACACTAAGGTGTCTAAGTTCGTTAACCATCTTATGTATGATGGTAAGAAGAACACCTCTTACGAGATTTTCTATGCTGCCCTCAACACTGTGGGCGAGAAGATGAAGAGCGAGGAGAAGCCAGCTCTCGAGATATGGAAGCAGGCCCTCGACAACATCACTCCTCATGTGGAGGTTAAGAGCCGTCGTATCGGTGGTGCTACATTCCAGGTGCCTACTGAGATACGTCCTGACCGTCGTGAGTCTATCTCAATGAAGAACCTCATCGCTTTCGCACGTAAGCGTGGCGGTAAGGGCATGGCAGACAAGCTCGCAGCCGAGATAATGGACGCATACAACAACCAGGGTGGTGCCTTCAAGCGTAAGGAGGATATGCACCGCATGGCTGAGGCTAACCGTGCATTCGCACATTTCCGTTTCTAATTTAATTAAAGGAGGAAAAAGAAATGGCTAAGCACGATTTGCATTTGACTCGTAACATCGGTATCATGGCTCACATCGATGCCGGTAAGACAACAACATCTGAGCGTATCCTGTTCTACACTGGTAAGACTCACAAAATCGGTGAGGTGCACGAGGGTGGCGCTACAATGGACTGGATGGAGCAGGAGCAGGAGCGTGGTATCACTATCACATCTGCTGCTACAACATGTTTCTGGAACTATAACAACAAGCAGTATAAGATCAACCTTATCGACACTCCGGGACACGTTGACTTCACCGCTGAGGTGGAGCGTTCACTCCGTGTGCTCGACGGTGCCGTGGCTACTTACTGTGCAGTAGGTGGTGTGGAGCCACAGTCTGAGACTGTATGGCGCCAGGCTGACAAGTATAACGTGCCTCGTATCGGCTACGTGAACAAGATGGACCGTTCTGGTGCTAACTTCTTCGACGTAGTACAGCAGATGAAGGACGTTCTGGGTGCTAACCCAATTCCTCTCTGTGTGCCAATAGGTGCTGAGGAGAACTTCAAGGGTCTTGTTGACCTCATCAAGATGAAGGCCATCCTGTGGCACGATGAGACAATGGGTGCTGACTATGACGTTGAGGAGATTCCTGCTGACCTCGTTGACGAGTGCAACGAGTGGCGCGACAAGCTCCTTGAGTCTGCGGCTAACTTTGATGACGCTCTCATGGAGAAGTACTTTGATGATCCTTCTACCATCACTGAGGAGGAGATTATCGCTGCTATCCGTAAGGGTACTATCGCTCTCGAGTGCGTACCTATGCTCTGCGGTTCTTCATTCAAGAACAAGGGTGTGCAGACTATGCTTGACTATGTATGTGCTCTGCTTCCTTCACCAATGGATACAGAGAACATCGTAGGTACTAACCCTGATACAGATGAAGAGGAGGATCGTAAGCCTTCTGAGGACGAGCCAACAGCAGCTCTTGCATTCAAGATCGCTACTGACCCATACGTAGGTCGTCTCGTGTTCTTCCGTGTTTACTCTGGTAAGATTACTGCCGGTTCATACGTTTACAACCCACGTTCTGGTAAGAAGGAGCGCGTGAGCCGTCTGTTCCAGATGCACTCTAACAAGCAGAACCCTGTTGAGGAGATTGCAGCTGGTGATATAGGTTCTGGCGTAGGTTTCAAGGATATCCGCACTGGTGATACCCTCTGTGCTGAGGATAAGCCAATCGTGCTGGAGTCTATGACCTTCCCTGACACCGTTATCTCTATCGCCGTTGAGCCTAAGTCTCAGGCTGACATCGCTAAGCTTGACAATGGTCTTGCTAAGCTTGCCGAGGAGGACCCAACATTCACCGTTCGTACTGACGAGCAGTCTGGTCAGACTGTCATCTCTGGTATGGGTGAGCTTCACCTCGACATCATCATCGATCGTCTGAAGCGTGAGTTCAAGGTAGAGTGTAACCAGGGTAAGCCACAGGTTAACTACAAAGAGGCTATCACCAAGGAGGTTAACCTCCGTGAGGTTTATAAGAAGCAGTCAGGTGGTCGCGGTAAGTTCGCTGACATCATCGTTAACATTGGTCCTAAGGATCCTGACTACACTGAGGGCGACCTGCAGTTCATCAACGAGGTGAAGGGCGGTAACGTGCCTAAGGAGTTCATTCCTTCTGTACAGAAGGGCTTCGAGGATTGCCTCAAGAGCGGTGTGCTCGGCGGTTATCCTGTAACAGGTCTTAAGGTTACTCTGCTTGACGGTAGCTTCCACCCAGTTGACTCTGACCAGCTCTCATTCGAGCTCGCAGCACGCAACGCCTTCAAGAACGCTTGTCCTAAGGCAGGTCCTTGTCTGATGGAGCCTATCATGAAGGTAGAGGTTGTTACTCCAGAGGAGAACATGGGTGATGTTATCGGCGACTTGAACAAGCGTCGTGGTATGGTTCAGGGCATGGAAGAGGCTCGTAGCGGTGCACGCATCGTGAAGGCTATGGTGCCACTGGCTGAGATGTTCGGTTACGTAACAGCTCTCCGTACCATCACTTCTGGTCGCGCTACTTCATCTATGGAGTACGATCACCACGAGCCAGTATCAGCATCTATCGCTAAGGCTATCCTCGAGGAGGCCGGCGGTCGCGCTGACTTGGTATAATAGACTAAGAGAATAGGGCAGGGCATGTGAGCAAATGACTCTTTACATGCTCCTGCCACTATTAAATATTCAATCACAAATAACAAACAAACGACATGAGTCAGAAAATTCGTATTAAGCTGAAGTCTTACGACCACACACTCGTTGACAAGTCAGCAGAGAAAATCGTTAAGGCTGTTAAGGCTACAGGCGCTATCGTAAGTGGTCCTATTCCACTCCCAACACACAAGCGCATCTACACTGTAAACCGCTCTACCTTCGTTAACAAGAAGAGCCGTGAGCAGTTCCAGTTGTCAGACTACAAGCGTCTGATTGACATCTATTCTTCAACAACAAAGACTATCGACGCTCTTATGAAGCTCGACCTTCCTTCTGGTGTTGAGGTAGAGATTAAGGTGTAGTTTCTATCAGAAGCTAAAATAAAAACAGACACATTCGCACGTTGTGCGTGATGTGTCTGTTTTTTTATTCTTTTAATATAATGAGGATTGTTGGCACTTGGCTTATGCCTCGGCATCTGTCATGCCTATGATGCGCTGCGCTTTCAGCAAGTCGCCGTCATCAACGAACAACACACAACCACTCATCGGAGGGTAACCACACGTAATCACGTTCTTAATCAACGACCGGATACCGTTGTTTGCCAGTCGTCCTTGCAGCAGGTTCGCCTCGAAACCGTTACCGCAATCGGTCAATCTCTGTAACTTCATAATTGTTAGGTATTAGTAATTCTACGATATATCTCCAAATTCTCCGTAAGGAGAACACTTATTTCTTCTCTTATACAATTGCAAAGATAGAAATTAATATTCAAATCTCCAAATAAAAATACAAATTTTTCCATTATTTAGTCATTTTTTTCTGAGGTTTTTTTCTGAGGCAGGAAAAGGGATGGCAGATGGTGAAGGAAAAGAGGGGGCAGGATACCTTGCGTAATCCTGCCCCCTCCTGTGGCTTTACTTGTTGTTTACTTGTTTTTAATGACTATAATGCCTCACTGTTTCCAGGTAGAAGGGCTCTTTCGCCATTCCTTCAGCACCTCAAGGTCGCTCTCTTTTATGTATCCAGTCTTTGCTGCTATGGCTGTTGTATGCTCATAGTCAGAGAGTGTCACCAGACGAACGTTGGCAGCCTTGAAAGCCTCCTCGGCTACAGGGAATCCGTATGTGTAGCTGGCAACCATGCCTACCACCTCAAAACCTGCGGCACGCAGAGCGTCAACGGCCTTGAGTGAGCTGCCGCCAGTAGAGATAAGGTCTTCTACTACAACAACCTTCGCGCCCTTTGGCAGTGTGCCCTCTATCTGGTTTCCCATGCCATGGTCTTTTGGCTTCGGACGCACATAGCAGTATGGCAGTTGCAGTTCGTCAGCCACTAATGCTCCCTGTGCTATAGCTCCTGTTGCCACACCGGCAACAGCCTCTGCCTCGGGAAATTCAGTATGAACAAGGTGTACCAGCTCTTGCTTTACGAATGAGCGGAGCTCCGGATATGCCAACGTCTGGCGGTTGTCTGTGTAGATTGGTGACTTCCAACCTGATGCCCATGTGAACGGGTCGTTAGGCTGCAACTTAATAGCCTTTACGGCAAGCAGTTTTTCTGCAAATGCTTCTTTTATATCCATAGTATTACAAAATATCTTCAGTAGTGATAGCTACCTTTTTCTATTCCATGGCAAAGGTACGTTTTTTTCCTGACTTCTCCCACTCTTGTAAGTTAAAAAGTGTGTATAACAGTAAAATAACAAGGCATTACAACTGTTTCTAATTGTTAAAAAGGCGGAAGATTGTTCAGTTCGTATATTATTTTTTATGGAAACTGTAAAAAAAGCTAACTTTGCAGACAAATTAAAACTAACTTATACTCTTTATATGAAAAAAATATTTGTTTTTCTACTATCTGTCATGACGGCGCAGAATATAAAGGCAAGCTCCTACGCCTATCCTTATCTTACCATTGTCATGACAGACAACACCTCTAAGACATTTTCCGTGGAGAGTCTTACTATGACGCCTGTCAATGGCACGCTCAGGATAACCAATGCTGAAGGCAGTGAGACGCTCAACGTTACGGAGCTCAGTAAGATGTATTTCAGTGAAGATGTTCCTAATGCCATCAGTACTGCCAGTGCTGATGCCGAACAGAGTGCAACGATAACGCTCTGCACTATAACGGGCATAGTGATAGGAAACTACAGCAGCATCAATGCGGCGCATGACGCTATGCAACCGGGAACAATGTATATAGTAAAGAAAGGAAACAAAACTGTTAAAACAATAAGAAAATGAAACAAGTAATCATTGCCATACTTACACTCGCGTCATTTGGCAGCGCAAGGGCTCAGATGCTCAATGTGGAGACTGCCGACGGCGTGACATATAAATTCCCTGCCGCCCAGACCGGTGACATGACATATAACGCAACGGGAGACTCTGTCACGATAATGAACAAGAGACTGGCCGTCAGCGATATCACGGCGATGAAGGTTGATGACTCAAGCATGAGTGACGACTCCGTCAGCGTGGTTTATGACGGTGCTTCCGCAAAGATATATGTGGCAGGTAACATAGCACAATATCTTACCCCTGCTGTCAGTGGCGCACACGTCAACATTGCTGCTGCCGAGACACTGGCGAGGGAGATAACATACAACCTCAGTGGTTCGTCAACGGACGGAGAGTTCTATATGTCGGGTTCATACAAGGCTACCGTGGAACTTGACGGACTGACCCTGAAGAACCAGAATCCTGTCACCTCAGGTGCGGCGGTACACATCCAAAACGGCAAGCGCATAGACATCAAGGTCATCAGCGGAACGACAAACACACTGGAGGATGCCGCCACAGGTTCACAGAAGGGTTGCCTCTATGTGAAGGGACACGCAGAGTTCAAGCAGAAAGGTACGCTCAATGTCATAGGTAACGTGAAGCACGGTATCAAGACAGGTGAGTATATGACGGTCAAGAAAGCTACAATCAACGTGACATCGGCTGTGGGCGACGGAATATCATGCAGCCAATACTTCCTTATGGAGAGTGGAGAGATAAACATCAGCGGCACAGGCGATGACGGAATACAGTGTGAGTTGGATGGTGAAACTGCCGTAGCAGCTTCAGACGACCAACATACCGATGAGGACACCGGCAGTTTCTATCTTGAGGGCGGACAGATTACCATCAACTGCGACGGCACGGCTGTCAAGTGTATCAAGGGCGACGGCGACTTCAACATCAGCGGTGATGCCGTGCTTACTGCTTCCACCTCTGGTAACGGCGAGTGGGACACGGAAGACCTTGAGACCAATGCAGCAAGCTGCATCAGCGTTGACGGAAACATGAATATCAATGGCGGTGCAATGAGCCTTACCAGCACCGGCTCAGGTGGTGCCGGCATGAAGTGTGACGGTGTGCTGACAGTAAACAGCGGCGACATAAACATAAAGACCACCGGCGGACTGTACTATAACAACGGCAGCACCGAGAACCTCAACTACACAGGAGACACCGACCGCATCAGCAGCAACTACTACTCATCTCCTAAGGGCATAAAGGCAGGAACAAAGACAGAGAGCGGCAACACCACAACATATAGTGGCGCTATCTACATCAACGGTGGAACGATAACAGTGAACACCTCTGGAGGTAACGGTGAGGGCATAGAGAGTAAGAATACCCTCGACATCAATGGAGGCGAGGTTACCGTAACGGCATACGATGATGCCATAAATGCCTCACAGGACCTTACCGTATCAGGTGGCAGAGTGTTCGCCTATGCAAAGAACAACGACGGTATGGATTCTAACGGCAATATGTATATCAAGGGCGGACTGGTATATGCTATCAGTAAATCATCGCCTGAGGTGGCACTTGACGCCAATACCGAGGAGCAGAAGAAACTCTATGTCAGCGGTGGCACAATCATAGCTATCGGTGGACTGGAGTCTGGAGCCAGCCTTACGCAGACCTGCTATCAGGCTTCATCATTCACCAAGGGAGCATGGTACGGCTTATACAACAACGGCAACCTTGAGGTAGCCTTCCAGGTTCCGTCAGATAACAGCAGCATGGGTTCACCTATGGTGGTATCTACCAGCGGCACACCAACCTTGTTCACGGTGAATAACGTAAGTGGCACAAGTATCTTCAACGGTCAGGCATACGTGGACGCCAGCGCTACGAAGTCATCCACCGCAGGTGTAAGCCTATCAACATATACTTCCAGCCAGAGCGGCCCAGGCGGTCAGGGTGGTCCTGGTGGAAGATGGTAACTCCAAACATATTCTGATTATATTATTAAGCCATCCGGCCATAGCCTCCATAGCGGAGGCAACGGTCTGGTGGCTTTTCTCTTATGGTTACCTCAATAGTTAAATTGTGTAAAAAGCTATTTAATTTATAGTACTTTGTATTGCATAGTACTATAAACTTTTATACCTTTGCATTGTTCAAACAACGTAATAGAGGAAATGAATACAGATAATGCAAGGTCACAGATGCGCAAGGGCATGCTTGAATACTGTGTCATGCTGCTGCTGAGACGCAGTCCCGGCTATGCCAACGACATCATTGAGCGTCTGCGCATGGCAGACATGATAGTGGTGGAGGGCACCCTGTATCCGCTGCTGACACGTCTGAAGAGGGAGATGCTTCTGAAGTATGAGTGGCGCGAGAGCACGCAGGGACCGCCACGCAAGTACTATGCTCTGACAATGGACGGTGAGGAGGCTCTCAGGCAGATGGATATGGCATGGGGTGAGCTTACCAATACCGTGGATAAACTGAAAGGGATGTACTTGGACGGTTTATAGTTTACGGTTTACAGTTTATAGTTTACGGTTCACAGTTTATAGTTTGCAATTAGCAACTCATAATTCATAACTCATCACTCATAACTCAACACTCATACTCCCCTCTCCCCATATCTCGCACTCCCTCCCTCACAGGGAGGGCTGGGGTGGGTCTCTTTTCCTCCCTCACAGGGAGGGCTGGGGTGGGTCTCTTAACTTTTCTTTCACGATGAAAAAGAATATACAGATAAATCTTTTCGGCACTCTATATAATATAGATGACGATGCCTACAACCTGTTGGAACAGTATATTGACAGTATGCGCCGTTACTTCTCCAATCAGGACGGAGGCGAGGAGATAGCCGACGACATAGAGCACCGTGTGGCTGAGCTTCTTTGGCAAAAGAAGCAGCAGGGCATGGAGGCTGTTGATATAGACTCCGTAAAGGAGATAATATCCCAGATAGGCAATCCGCAGGATATCGACGGCGACGCTGCTGACGCCGGCTCCGCCGTCACTGACGCAGAATATGTGGAGGCTGTAGAAACTCCTGTAAATGAGGAGAAGACGACGGAGAAAGGTCCTCGTCGCCGCCTTTACCGCAACCCCCAGGACAAGGTGCTGGGCGGAGTGTGCTCAGGTCTGGCGGAGTATGTGGGCAGGTTCGATGTCGTGGTGTGGCGTCTGGCCTTCGTCGTGCTTACGCTTGTCCTGGCTCCCGTTACAGATTTCTTTGACCTCTTTGGCGGTATCTGCTTCGTACCGCTCATCTATGTCATACTATGTCTCATAGTGCCTGAGGCACAGACGCCCGAGGACCGTCTGCGCATGAAGGGAGACGAGGTTACACCTGAGAATATAAATAAGGAGATAATCAATAACACCACGCAAAGCGCTGCTGCAACTACACGTGGCAGCAACGGCGCCGGTTGCCTTAAGGTACTGGTGTTCATCTTCTTGGCCTTCTGTCTGCTGCCGGTGATAGGTCTGGTTGGCTTTGTGCTGTTCATGATTATCTTTGCGGTGCTGGCGGTCTTCGGCACATACGGATATGACAACATCATGCTGCACTTTGTCAATGAGGACCTCAGCTTGTCGTCTGAATACATCTCAGACTATGGTTGGCTCCTCATATCAGGATTAGTGGCGGCATTGCTGCTCGTCATCATACCGTGCTACTTAGTTGTCAAGCGCATCATCGGCGGCCGCTTCCGCAAGCAGTCCCTTGTCGTCATGCTCATAGTATGGGTATTGTCTGCCGTATGGACGGCACTGGCGGCGGTAATATGCGGCACAACGCTGCAGAGACACATCAACAGTGACCTCACCGCTCCTAATGACAGCATCACAAACGTGCAGCCCGACACCATCGGTTCCTCAGGCGAGCTCGTTGACAGCATAGCCATCGACGTGAGGTCTAACGACAATGACGATGACGACGAGACCATATAACATGATTACAATAAAATAAAAACATAACACTACTATGCAAAAGAAACTCACACGTTCCACCACGGAGAGTATGCTCTGTGGAGTATGCGGCGGATTAGCCGAGTACTTTGACTTCGACCCTACGCTCGTACGAGTGGCCTATGCCTTCCTAACTGTGTTTGCGGCAGGCTTCCCCGGCATATTACTTTACATCATTATGGCTATCGTGATGCCAAAGAACCAGTAACCCATTAAAGCATTATTATCATGACACAATACGAAAGCGAAGTAAAGCAGATAGCGGCACCCGTCAATGCGGTGTACGCCAAGTTGAGCAACCTTGAGAACCTCCGTCCGTTCATTGACAATGCAGGAAACAATGATGCCCTGCGCTCGCAGATAGAGGCGGCGGGTTATGATGCCTCTGCCCTTGACAGTCTCCGCGACGTGCAGCTTACCGCTGACAGCATAGCCATCCCAGCCCCTATGGTGGGCCAGGTGTCCATGCGCATCTGTGAGCGTGAGGAGAACAAGTGCGTGAAGTTTGAGACCGAGCAGTCGCCCGTCAGTGGCAACCTGTGGATACAGGTGCTGCCCTCTTCCGACGGCGGCACCCGCATGAAGCTCACCCTGCGCGCTGACCTCAACCCTATGATAAAGATGATGATAGGCGGCAAGTTGAAAGAAGGCATCAACAAGTTTGCCGACATGCTCGCCATGATACCTTACCAAAGCTGATATGAGAAAGACATTGTATAACCTCCTTGCAGCAGCCGCAGTGCTGCTCACAACTTCGTGCGATGCCCTTGATACCTTCTTTGGTGGGCAGACGGTGGGAGAGTACACCAATCATCAGGCATATTTCTATATGGACTTCGGCCTGGGACATACCAACACATACCTTAGTGAGGCTCTCAACTCCACTAATGTCTTTACCGTCATTACCACGGATCCTCCTATTCACCTGCCTTCTACGAAAGGAGGAACCTATACCCTCAGTAGCGAGATGTATGGCGTGGCGAAGAAAAGCGAGACCATCAGTGAGGCCGAGCTCACCGATAGACCGCGTCAGTTAGGCATAGACGGTAAGGGACTGATAGTTGGCCGCTCCTCATTCCAGGACGGGGAACTGTATGTCTTTGACCGCCAGTGCCCCAACTGCTGGAACGCCAACAACAACAGTAACAACCTTCTGTCCTTCAGCGATGCCCATAACATGGTGTGCAATACATGCCACCGCACCTACGGCCTGCTCAACGGCGGCGTGGTAGTATCAGGAGACAGCGGCGAGAAGCTGTTCAGATACCATGCGGAGTATAACGGACAGACATTCACAGTGAGGAACCCTATATAGGGGGCTATAGTAGTTATCGGTACTATAGATACTATAGGTACTATACATAACCATAGGGACTATAGCTACTTTTGTAACTAAAGTATTACAGAGACTACAGGTACTATCAAGCACTATTGCTGCTATACAAAAGCCCACAGAACGCGCCGTTTCTCTGTTCGTTAAAAAAAGTAAAAACATTTGTTTTTCTCAGCAAATATGAGTAACTTTGCGCACAGTTTCATAAGGTTTTACATTAATTGGGTCGCCGCAATGGTGGAATTGGTAGACACGAGGGACTTAAAATCCCTTGACCCGAAACGGTCGTGCGGGTTCGAGTCCCGCTCGCGGCACAATGAGAAAGATGTTTCATAACACTAAAACAGTCATGGCAACAATGTTTGTCGTGGCTGTTTTTGCTTTGCTGGCTACTGCCTGCACAGGCAATTCCAACGGTGTGGAGATAGAGGGACGACTGCTCAACATGAACCAGGCAGACTTCTTCCTCTACAGTCCTGACGGCGCCATACCCACCATTGACACCATACATGTCATGGGTGGACGTTTCGTGTATGAGAACCCGAATGTGAGGGAGGGCACGCTGGTCATCGTGTTCCCTAACTTCAAGACCATACCGGTGTTTGTCTCTCCCGGTGCCAGCATCGACATCAAGGGCGACGCCGCGCATCTCTCGGCAACGAAGATTACCGGCACCAAGGACAATAAGCTCTTCACTGAGTGGCGTGAGCATGCTGAGAAGATGTCACCACCCGAGGTAAGGACACATGCGGAGCACTTCATCCACGACCACCCCGATGCTGCGGCTGCCGTGTGGCTCGTCATGCAGCAGTTCATAGCCTGTCCTAAGCCCGACTACCGCAAGGCGCGCACCCTGCTGAAGGAGATAAAGCAACACAACGGCAATGCTGCACGCATTACCCAACTCTTGGCTGCGTTGGACAAGGTGGGACAGTTTGGCGTAGGCGACCGTCTGCCTTCTTTCACCTCCACCGACATTAACGGTCAGCCGGTGTCCTCTGCCACGCTTCTCAATGGTTCCACAGCCATACTCTTGTGGGCATCATGGAACTATGAGTCACAGAATATGCTCAGACAACTGGCATCTAACCAGCGACTCACCGACGACCCTAAGAAACTGGACCATGTGCTGACCATCTGCCTGGATGCAGACATAGAGCACTGCCGCCGCACGTTGCGCAATAATAACGCTGCAGAGCTCACCACCATCTGTGACGGACAGATGTGGGACACACCCTTGCTGCGACTCTTGGCTCTCAGCAATGTGCCCGACAACATACGTCTGCAAGACGGCAAGGTCACAGGGCGCAGCATGCCTGTGCACAGCCTTACGAGAAACTAACATTCACCTTATATCTATAATAACAACATCATGATAAAGAGTTTATCACACCTTACCCTGCTGTTGCTCGCCATCTTCATGTCAGCCAGTTGCAAACGCGGCGGCACTGACGGCGGCGGCGCGTCTATCGACACCATTCCCATGATGGTGCAGCAGATAAAAGAGTGCTCGCGTCTTTACACCGCCGAGTACAAGGTACACAAAATCATAACACACAGTGACACCTCCAAAATCTCTGCCACTGTACTTGGACAGAAGCTTAACCTCAACCTGCCAGGCGGACGACGCAAGGTGGCTATACCCATTGACGCGGTGCTCAAGGCATATATAGACTTCAGCAACTTCTCTGAGGACAACGTGCGCAGCGAGGGCGGCAAGATATACATTGACCTGCCCAATCCCCATGTCGTCATCACCTCAAGCAAGATAGACCATGAGGGAATAAAGAAGTATGTGTCAATAATACGCAGCGACTTCAGCGACGAGGAACTGGCACTCTATGAGAAGCAGGGACGCCAGGATATCATCAACGATATACCTAACCTCGGCATACTCAACACCGCGCGCCGCTCTGCGGCATCACAACTGCTGCCGCTCATCTCCATGCTCGGCATACCACAGGAGAATATCGTCATAACATTTGTAGAACCCAGCGAAGAGAAAGGAGGCCTTACATGGAAGATGGATTGACAGAGAACATGGCAACAGAGATAACAGAGGTTACCGTTCCTCAGGAGCCTGAGAAGAAGAAGCACGGTAAGTTCGTGGCGTTTATTATCGGTCTTGGCAAGTTCATCGGCTGGCTGCTGCGTATGTTGTGGAAACTGCTCAAGGCCATGTGGTGCAACAAGGTTGCCACGCTCATCGTCATGGCGTTGCTGGTAGTGGCTGTGGCAGTGCTTACGGTGGTGAAGTGCAGCCGTGAGTCTGACTCCTCTCTTGGTCTTGACTTTGGTATTAACAAGGGTATAGAGATAACCCCTAATGTGCTTACAGAGATAAAGAAGATAGGGCAGTGGGAGTTCCTCTCCATCAGCGATGAGGAGATGGTCGATACCGTGCGCAAGGGCTTCTTTACCGACGACGAGCTGATACGCATATACTACGGCACCCTGCGTCTGGGCATAGACTTCTCACAGTGTGAGGGCGAGTGGATACGCACCGACGGCGACTCTATCATCCTTGACCTGCCGCCTGTCAAGCTCCTTGACGAGGACTTCCTTGACGAGGCACGCACTCAACCGTTCATTGAGAGCGGCAAGTGGACCAACGCCGACCGCCAGGCTATGGCAGAGCGCGCCAAGGCCATCATGCGCCAGCGCTGCCTCACTCCAGAGAATATGGAGCGTGCGCAGAAGAATGCCGACCGCCAGTTGCGCGAGTTCCTGAAGAAGATTAATGTTGAAAGGTAAAAAAGATAATGTATGCAAAGGAGAAGGGTTGAAAGACTGTAAAGTTCTTTCAACCCTTTAATTATATCCTCCCTCTACCCCGCTCCTTACTCCCCCAAGGGGGGAGAGGGGTGATGACTGGTGTCTTAGTTTATTAGCCAAGAAAACCTTCTTCCTTCATCCCTCCAACCTTCTTCCAAGCCCCCTTCTTCCAAGAAATCCTTCTTCCTTCATCTCTCCAACCTTCTTCTAAGCCCCCCTTACTCCAAGGAATCCTTCTTCCTTCATCTCTCCAACCTTCTTCCAATACCCCCTTCTTCCAAGAAAACCTTCTTCCTTCATCCCTCCAACCTTCTTCCATCAATACTCCAAGACATTCCAGAGCTCTTTGATGCGCTGTTCGGGGTCCCACCTGTTGCCAAACACCCATTTGGCGGTAATCTGGTAAGGCTCCGGACTGCCCTCAGCCTCCTTCAGGTTGTTCTTCAGCCATCCGCTGTCGCCGCCGGTGCGTACGCAGTTATGGTAATAGGCGCGCAGTCCCCACTCGGTAGGGTCGGGCTTGTCCTTGTAGGCATACCTTATGTTAGAGTCTGCCACGTTCTCCGTCATCGTGCAGTTCACGAGCACGAACTGTGCGTCACGGTGATACCTGCCCAACTGCGTAGGACGCTTCGCATCAAAGCTGGAGTTGGTTATCACCAGTTTCTTTGTCTTGTCACCGTGACCGTCATGCCATATCATGGCATGGCCGTCGCCGTAGAACTGGCAGCGTGTGGCATAGCACCATCCGCGCGGACAAAGGAAATCCACGCCGGCACAGCGCAGCGACAGGTCGGCATGATAGTACAAGCCGCTGGCACCCGGTGCCCACAGCGACAGCGCGTCATTGCCGTCAGCCCATATATTACTGTTTATCACGATGGTGCGTGTAGCCCTGCCATATACCGCCATCTGGTGGGCGGTGGTAGAGTCAACCGTGGTACCATAGTTGTTATACACCGTCATGCCGCTTATCACGCAGTCGTCGGCACCCTCAAGCAGTTCCACTATGCCTTTTCCCACCTTCTTGCCTTTATACTCAGTGACTACAGGCTTGCTGTCAAGCTGTGCCATACGAATGATGGTGCTGTCACGGTTCTCGCCCACTAATACTATGTTGGGACGGTCTATTATCACCTTCTGCTCATACACACCGTTGCGTATCAGTATGCGGTAAGGCTCCACAGGTATCTCGGGAGCCGCCTCTATGGCAGCCTGTATGCTCTGCCCGGCACTTACCACCGCGTCAAAGAACTCAGGGCGCTTCACAGGCTTGCGCTCAAGGCTCACCACTCCCGTCTCGTTGGCTCCCTTCGTGTCAAGGCTTATGCTCAGCTTGCCCTTGGGGTCATGCTTATCAGCCCACGCGTCATACAACTTATATAGCCTTGACGGCGTGCCGCCATACCACAGGTAACCGTTGCGGCGCTCCGCACCTATGTCCTGCAAGCGGCGGCGCGGTATGCCGTCGCGGTCACACACATACGGCTCACAGTGCTGCAGGTCATAGAAGCGAGCCCATATAGGGCCGGCATCCTTGTCCTCCACCAGTTGCGTGTTGCAGTCGGGCTGTCCCTTCCTGCCCGTGCGCACCATCCTCACGCCCGTCAGCTTATATTTGTCAAACCATGCCATGGCGGCGTGTACGGCTCTCTTCACACGCTCATCGGGGGCGGGCAGTTCCATCAGCAGCATCACTATGCCGGCGCTCTCCATTGAGCAGTATGAGGGCAGCTCGTATGCGCGCGCACTGGTAGGCAGCAGCGTCTCGCGGTCGTGTTGCTGACACCACACGGTGAGCTTGCCGTCAGTCACTATCTGCGTGCGCAGTATGCACTCCAGTCCCTTGTCAAACGCCTCGCGGGCTCTCTTGCGCATGGCCTTGTCGGTCAGCTTGCCGCCATAAGGCTCCTCCTGCGCCGCTATGTCGCGCAGCAGCCTCATGGTGTTGACCATCGCACCGTCGTTGTATGTTATCTGCAACTGATACCCTCTGGCAGAGGGCCAGAACTGCGGCCATCCGCCATTGGCATACTGTCCGCTGAGCAGATACTCCACACCGCGGCGGAAAGCCTCACGGTAACGCTTGTCGCCCGTGCCTTGGTAGAGCCTCGCCAGATACACCACCTGCGTGGTGGTGGCGTTGTTGTCGATGGTGGAGTCGTCAAGACGTGCCTTGTCATGCTCCACCTTGTCGCGCTCCTCCTTGCTGAGCGGCTTCGCCATGTCGATGTTCTTTGGCCATCCGCCAGTCACGCGCTGGTACAGCAGCACTTGGTCGCCTATGCGGCGCGCCTCGTCCGTAAGGTAGAACTCCTTGCTCTTCTCTCGCATGGGTCTCAGCACCTTGCCCTGCTGTGCCGTCAGCGGCACTGACAAGAGTAGCGCGAGGATAAGTATATAGATATTTTTCATACAGTGTGTCAGTTGATTTGTTATGCCATGGCTTACAGCAGGCTCTCTATGGCCTTTTCTACCTCCGCCATGCTGCGTGTAGGCTCAAAGCGGCTCACCACCTTGCCCTCACGGTCAATGAGGAACTTGGTGAAGTTCCACTTTATGTCACTCGTCTTGCGCCAGTCGGGATTGGCCTTGTCAAACATCTGCTCAAGCAGCGGCGTCAGCTTGTTGTCAGCGTCAAAGCCCTCAAAGCCCTTCTGCTCCTTCAGCCATGTGTAGAGCGGCAGCTCGCCATCGCCGTTCACCTCTGCCTTCTTGAACTGGGGGAAATCGGTGCCGAACTTCATGCGGCAGAACTGTGTTATCTCCTCATCGGTGCCCGGTGCCTGGTTGCCAAACTGGTTGCACGGTATGTCAAGCACCTCAAAGCCCTTGTCCTTCAGTCGGCCGTAGATAGCCTCCAGCTCCTCATACTGGGGAGTGAAGCCACATCCCGTTGCGGTATTAACGATAAGCAGCACCTTGCCCTTATACTCTGCGAGGCTCACCTCAGCCCCCTTCTTGTCCTGTACGGTGAAATCATAGACTGTCTTCATTTTCTTTTCTTTTTGGTTGTTAGTACTATTGTTCCCTGTGGTGTCTTGTGCCAATGCCGTCATAGCGAGGAACACACACATCAGTAACGTTAAGATACGTGTCATAATATTATCAGTGTTAACGCTGACAAATTTACGTTTTTTTTCTGAATGCACAAAATAAAACGTATAAAAGTTAAGGTGGGGGGTATAGACCCCACCCAAAATAAAGCAGTTCAAGTTTCGCATGCGCTCAACTTGTTGGGTTATCAGGTTATTAGGTCGTAAGGTCATGAGGTGAAATATGTTTAATTGTGGTGAA
>OCTW011547100.1_pt1 | contig 20840 bp, 10 predicted proteins | sample 1539671 | NCBI WGS metagenome assembly OCTW01 (sample SAMN02144230, study PRJEB22623) | gut metagenome | biome: sheep rumen | host: Ovis aries | place: New Zealand
TGGGGGACGCAATGTTGAACATGAAAAGACTGTTGACGCTCTGTCTGCATGTGTTTGTGTGTGGGGTAAGTTTGGTGTGTGTGTCGCCAGCCTTTGCTGACAACTGTGAACGTCTTGATAAGAATAAAACGTGGGTTGCTGAGTTTGACTTGCTAAAAGCAGATTTTCAAAATGAAGCGTGGGAATCTGCACTCAGACATGCAGAAAAACTCGAAAAAATCTGTGAAAAGTCCCCAATCCTGAATTATTCGATTGCACATATCTATCAAGGCCTGGGGGACGAAGAAAAATATTTGTTTTACTTGCAAAAATCGACACAAAATACCGAGCAGTTTTCTGTAAAAAAAGATATGCTCGATAAAATGTGGAGCGAGAAATATATTGCCACCCATCCGGAAGCTGCACCGGAAAATATAAAGGTAATGAATGAAAAATTGAAAGAACTCACTGCCGAACTTGAGCATCAAAAGCAGCTTTCCAATGACAATTACAAGGGGCAAATTGGCGATTACAAAACCCCGATGTGGATCGGTGCCGGAGTAGGGATTGGTGGTCTTGTGATGGGGGGTGTGGGAGCCGCATTGCTCTTTACAACTTCACCCATTACCTTTAAACGCGAAACTCCCAGGTACACAGAAAATCCTTCTCATGTTTTAGGCTGGGCCCTAACAGGCGTTGGAACTGCCCTGACTGTTACTGGTGCTATTTTAGCCGGTATTTACGGGTATAAATATACACGTGCGAAAAATGATTTGACTCTGTCATTGACGCTTACACCGGCAAACTCATCGTTCACCATTCAATTTTGAGGAGCAGTATGATGAAAAGATTTGTTCTAGTTTCAGTATTTGCATTGATCTATTTGTTAGGCTGCCGTGAATATGAGCTTGCTCCTGGCTGCAAAGAGGGCACTATTTCATGCCAGGATGGCGACAATAATTGCCATTTATGTAAACATAATTCATGGCTATTTTGTAATAGTAAGTGGGAGTGTAAAACATATTATATTGAAGATTTGAATTATGAAGAAGATATACAATGTCAATCAGATGATGATTGCCCCGAGTTGGGTAAGTGTCGGGATGAACTTTGTGTATGGGGGAACGATTGTGACAGTGATGTGGAGTGTGATGGGGGGATCTGCAATGATGGGGTTTGTGTTGATGTTAATTGCACAGACGATATAGACTGCCCGGAAGGATTTGTCTGCGGCGAATTTAATTATTGTGAGAAGTATAGATGTACGAGCAATCATGACTGTGAGCCAGGGTATATCTGTCTTAAAGATGGTAATTGTGATATTAAACATGTCTGTAATAGTAATGATGAATGCGGCGATGGGCTCATTTGTCGAAAAGATGGCCAATGTGCGAGCGAATACTTCGCGACAGTGTGGAGTCCTGAACTGCGCGTAAAATTATATAATCAGGAAATAACGATGAAAATCCTCACGACGAATGAGGATTGCAGCTCTCTGAAAATAAGCTGGGATTGGAAAGAGGGAGAAAATAATGAGTTTGAAACTGTAGAGTGTAAGGAGATCACAGATAATGCATTTATACCTTCGGAATATAAACTCATTGAAAAACCGTATCCTGCTTTGGCAGAGGGCGAGGAAATGGATACTGAATCTGAGTTGGTTATAAAAATCGAGGGTGAACTTGATGGGTTTATGGTGTATCGCGATAGCAATGATTTGGATAATACTGGTATCTATGCTCCCAATCTCATTGAAGTTAGCTCTTTTGGTTTAGTCGGACTCGCCAAAGAAGCTTTTCTGGGATGCACCCAACTAAAAAGTGTATCCAGTGTTGATAATCCAGATGCTAATAAACTTACAAATACATCGGGAATGTTTCAATATTGCGGCACTTTTAATTCTTCACTGAATGCCTGGGATGTTTCAAACGTAGGGGATATGAGCCACATGTTTGAAAAAGCATCCACTTTTAATCAACCATTGAATGAATGGGATGTCTCAAATGTCTCGGATATGAGCAGCATGTTTAACGGCGCCAGTAAATTCAATCAGGATCTTTCAAGGTGGTATCCAGAATCTGTCGATTCCGCAAAAGATATGTTTAAAGATAGTAACATCAATAAAACAAATGCATGTAAAATCTATAAAGAATGGACTATAAGTAGTACTATCTTTGAGACGAATGCTGGTATTCAAGGTGTCTTCGGTAAAATTATTAATTGTGTTAATTAAATGCAAAGTACCAGAATGTGAGTTTCATGCTGATGTTATATTCTAGAAAATGCATTTTTTAGATGCATCCTGGAGTGAAATCGAAGAAGTTTAGAGGATATGCCTGTGAGAGCGTTCGCTATCGCTGCTACTCACTAAAAATATTATCTTTATCTGCATTCATCAGCTGATCGGCCAAAGGCATCCAGTCTTTAATCTTTGCGGGAAGCCAGCCCAGTTTAATATATTCGAACAGATTGCAATGAATCTTATATAATTTTTCGTTTGTATCCGGCTTGACACCGAGTATCGTTTTGTCTTTATAATAAAACGAATACGCTCGGCCTTCATGCTTTTCCATGTCAGCAAACACAAACCCCGGCAAATCACACTGCTCGCTTAGATGTCGGAATACCCAATGCGCCTGCATGATTGAATAGCAAATAGATGCATTCTTCTCTGTCTCGGTTACATTTGGATCCGGAGCAATCGTAGCAAAAGAATCGCCTTTGGTTATCTTATCGAAATAATCGGAATACTTTAATCTTTTAGATGGCATGACAACTGAAGACCTTTACTCCCTTTCGGTTTTCTATACTTCATCTTCTTGAAGCGCCCCACTCAGGTGAGAAATCATATTTCACACTCCCTTTTGATTTGGAACGTTTGGATATGGCTCATCCCCGCGTGTGGGGGAACCGTTATTTACAAGTATTTATGCATTATATCAAGCAGGATCACATCTGGATGTATGATTGGGCTATGCTATGCGCGTTTGTTTGTATATTTGGGGTGCGTTTAGGCATGTGTCACGACACATGCCTACAACGCACTGACGCCCGCTATCGCTGCGCGATACGCGGGCGTTGCTGTATTTGGGCACGCTTAGAGACGTTCCACGGAACGTCTCTACAGCTTGCTGGCGCCCGCTATCGCTGCGCGATATGCGGGCGTTTGCGGCGGCTATCGCGTTTGCCGGCCGCGTTACGCCGCCGCTTCGCTATTTTGCTCGCTATACCTCGTTAGGCGAGTTATGGTGCTGTCTTGAGGCGAAGGTTGTGGGAAAGACTCTGCCTCACAGAATTGACATCTGCATCATTTTAACATAAATGATGCAGATAGATTGCAAATGAGGCAGATGTCTCAAATGCAATACGGGAGGTTCACCATGCGAGATTTCGATTATAAAGATGCGCCGATGAAGTTGCTGTCCCCCGAAGTGGTCAAGGTGTTAAGCGCAATTCACGAACATCGAGGCAAACAGGATCTTTATCTCGAAGCTCATAAAGACGAGCTAAACTCCTTACTTGAAATAGCAAAGATCCAAAGCACTGGCTCATCCAACCGGATTGAGGGGATTTATACAACGGATAAACGGCTCGAAGCGTTGGTTCATGATAAAGTAACTCCCAGAAATCGTTCAGAAGAAGAAATTGCTGGCTATCGGGATGTTCTCTCTACCATACATGAGAGTTACGATTATATTCCTCCGCGCCCAAACCTGATATTACAATTACACAGAGATTTATATTCGTATTCAAGCGGATCTGTCGGAGGTACATTTAAAAATTCTGATAATGTGATTTCCCAAACGGATTTGAATGGTCATTCGACGATACGATTTCAGCCAGTACCAGCACATCGTACGCCAGATGCAATGAATCATCTGTGTGAATCATTCCAGAATGCATGGCAGGAAGAACGATTCGACAGATTATTACTGATCCCAATGTTTATTCTCGATTTTCTTTGTATACATCCATTTAATGACGGAAATGGGAGAATGAGCCGTCTTTTGACACTCCTGCTGATTTACAGGGATGGATATTTGGTTGGTAAGTATATTAGCATAGAAAAAATAATAGAAGCGTCGAAAGAAACATATTATGAGTCATTGCAAGAGAGCTCTATGAATTGGCATGAAAATAGTAACAACTATGCGCCTTTTGTAATTTATTATTTGGGGATTCTAAATAAAGCATACCTGGAATTTGAAAAACGAGTTCAATTCATCCGCGACACCAGCATGTCTAAACCTGATAGAATCAGAACTATCATCAATCAGAGAATTGGTTCTTTTGCCAAAAAAGATATTATTGAAGAATGTCCGGATATCAGCGTGACAACCATTGAACGCACACTCAATAGCTTGCTTAAAAGCGGTTGGATAAGAAAAATTGGCTCCGGACAGAATACATCCTATGTCAAAACTGAAGATGTGACATAATTCTTTCGCATCCTTTTCTTCTAAATATGGTGTATTTTTATGAGAAAACGATGTCGTTTGGTTGCTCGCCTTATCACGTGTCACGACACGTGCCTACGGCTTGCTTGACGCCCGCTATCGCTGCGCGATACGCCGCTTTGCCTGTGCTATTTGCCATGTACGGCAAATACGCACAGGCTGTTTTATGTGGTATTCATCCCCCATGGAAATCAAGGCTTTTCGCGTGTGATATGTCACCAAGAAATGACATGGCTCTTAAACCACGAATAAAGTCGATTTATTTTTGGGCGAGTAAGACCGGAAAATCATCGTACTTTGTGGTGTTCATTGTGGGAATCGGGTAGGATCGTCGCATTCTAAAAATAATGGATAATTAGAATAGTAATAAACCAGGATGATTGCTTTAAAATTGCCCTGAAAGGGCAAAATGTCACAGCCCGGGTGGAGCGATAGCGCAACTCCGGGAAACCAACAATCAACCAATAATATCGCCCTGAAGGGGCGAAACTAAAAACGAATAATGAGAATGCACCGCCCTTTGAATAGTTTGATGTGATGCTTCAATGAGGCTCACGATTAGATCGTGAGAATAGGAAGCGGTTTTACTCATAGCTTTTCCTTATTCTGCGGATCATCCCCTGTGTGCGAAAAACAGAATAACCGCGCATTTTCACGCGGTTTGTGTTACGCATCACCCCCGCGTGTGCGGGGAACAGTCCGTATGCGAAACAAGCATACAGATGGCAGAGACTGTGCACCTGCACAGATGGACATATAGACATGGTTCACATTGGTTACTGCATTGGCCGGAATTGGTGGCATCAGGGGGTTATGTCGGAAGATTTGATGATGCTTATAGCCTTCTTTTGGATGAGGTGGGTGCTAACCGCATTGAGAGTCGTCACGATCCCGGAAATCCCCATTCAGGGATGGTAATGAAAAAATGTGGTATGAAGTATGAGGGTACCCTGCGTAGTTCTGACAGGAACAATCAGGGCATATGTGATGCCGATTGGTATGGTCTGCTTTGATCTGACAGACAATCGAGCATTGGAGAGATTCCAGTCTATCGACGATGATGAACTTAAGTTGATGGAGAAGTGACTATGAGTTTACAATTCATAAAAGCCAGTACCTCTGATGCCTTGACACTAAACGAAATATCAAAACGAGCTTTTGATAGTGATCTTCTGGTTGGTGCACCTTCAACCGGAGGACCTCCCGGATACATGTCTGTTCCATTTCATTTGAAGATGGCCAGATCAAATCACCTGTTTAAGCTGGTGGATAATGGCCTGATCATCGGTGGAGCAATTCTTTTTTTGGATGATGAAAAGCTCAATATTGGCAGAGTCTTCATCAGTCCGGAGAATCATCGAAAAGGTTACGGGATTTTCATGATGCATGAGATAGAAGCTTTGTATCCTATGGTAAAGGAGTTCACACTGGATACACCGATCTGGAACATCAGGACGAAATCCTTTTATACGAAACTGGGATATACTGAAGTACGACGCGATACAGAATTCATTTATTACTCCAAACAACGCGTAAATAATTAAACCTGAAGAAAAAGGATCACCCCCGCGTGTGCGGTTTGGGTAATTGAAATGCTCGCCTTGGCGCGTGTCACGACACGTGCCTACGGCTCGCCAGACGCCCGCTATTTTTAAGGGACGTGTCACGACACGTCTCTACAAAACTACGCGGGCGTTGCTGTATTTGGGGCTCGCTTTGAGACGTGTCACGACACGTCTCTACTCTACAGCTCGCTGACGCCCGCTATCGCTACGCGATACGCGGGCGGTGGCGTTGGCTATCGCGTTTGCCGGCCTTTGTTTAGAATCGTCAACAACTCGTTGACGATTTGCGTTGCTATGTCATAACGATTGTTTATGTATGCAATGCAATTTTGTAAATGCATTATGTTTCTAATAATCCGGAACATCATTATGGATGTATGGATTTACACAATCAAAAATGCACGTGCCTGCGCAGCGACACGTGCCTGACGGTTGAAATGATTATATAATAATGCCCTTTTGATCACATTATGATTTGGTCTATTCCGCCGATGGATTGACGGATGCATTTGCAGCTTTGGTTTTTCGGCTTTTCATCGCAGTTTGTTTGGTCGAAATCAATTCATTGAGGTGGGTTGCAAACCGTGTAAGCTCTTCTGTCGGTGCAACAATTAACAAGGCATTCATCGTAGTGACCATTTCACCATAGCTGCTGATGGCATTCAGGCGTGCAGTTTTGGTTGCACCTGTGACTTTGGTGGCCTTGTCCTGGACGCGCAGGGAATACATCTGAATGAAATTGGCGCATTTGGCTTCGAGAGCATTCACCCATGCGGTTGCATTTGCCTTGTTCAACACGTCAGCAGGAATCGTTTTCAGTTCACCCACCAGACGTTCCATAATGCCGTATTCGGTTGCATAAGCCAGTGCAGTAGGATTGTCGTACTGATTGAATACATTGTAGACCTTTTCTGCAGCATCGCGCACATCGGTATCAGGATGAACGAGCATGGCTTTAAGGTACGCATTCAATCCGCTCCAGGCCATATCAGCATCGTGATCCGCCGCTGTGAGGTCTGCCGCACTAAAAGCGGGATCAACTGTTTTCAATGCATCATCAAATGCCTTTTGTGCCAAGCGAAATGCGTTGACACAATCCGGAAACACAGAAAATGTGTCTTCAATCTGATGCGAAACATCATTTAAAAAGCCAAAAGCCTCATTTTGAGCCAGTTTACCGAGTGAAATAGACTTGATCTTCTCTGCCATGATAAACCTCCTTCAAATAGGGTTAGCAAACATGTTTTCACACTGAAAACATACGACATTTTAACATTTGATGGAATAAATACCAATTGAAATGTTACGTTTGTTTATTAAAATAATTCTTAAATGTCTTACACTAGACAACAATATGTCGGTATGCATCTGCAGACTGTTTCCTCTGGTCGACAGCTTGCCAGCGCACGCCGGCAGACTGTTTCCACTGGGTGACACCTTGTCGGTGAACGCCGGCAGACTGTTTCCACTGGGCGACACCTTGCCGGTGAACGCCGGCAGACTGTTTCCACTGGGTGACACCTTGCCGGTGAACGCCGGCAGACTGTTTCCACTGGGCGACACCTTGCCGGCGCTCGTTGGCAGACTGTTTCCTCTGGTCGCCAGCTTGCCGGTGAACGCCGGCAGACTGTTTCCACTGGGCGACACCTTGCCGGTGAACGCCGGCGGACTATTTCCACTGGGCGACGGCTCGCCTTGTCACGTGTCACCACACGTGCCTACGGCTCGCTTGGCGCCCGCTATTTTAAGAGACGTTCCGCGGAGACTGTGAAATAAGTTGCAGGTTAATGTAGTTTTGTGGAGCTGATAGCATTAAGCCTTCGGCTCTTTTGGCTTATAAATTGATTGACGTTTGCGTTCATTATTGCGAAAATCTTAGCGTTTTTGCGACAATGGAGGAAGCGATGCCACTGCTATTCAAAACACCGGAACCCAGAAATCAGATCAAGATGGTTAGTTTGGAAAGCTTGATCCCTTTAGACAGTGAAGTCCGCTTGCTAGACGAAATGGTAGATAGCTTTTTTGAAAAGAACGATATGAACGCAATATCAGGTATTCAAAATGCCCGAACAGGTGCGTCCGCCTTTTCTCCGAAAGAAATGCTAAAGCTATTAATGTACGGTTATCGCAACCATATCAACAGCTCACGGCATTTGGAAGCTGCAACGTATAACAATATTGAGGTGATGTTTTTACTGGGTAGTTTGCATCCTAGTTATCATACGATTGCATCGTTTCGAGCAGCCAACAAGGATTTGTTTGAGTCTTTTTTCGCATATGTTCGGAATACAATCCTTGCTTTATGTACTAAAGAGCCAATGACAACGGCTATTGACGGGACAAAGTTTAGGGCTTACGCGTCCAAAACAAGGCTTCAGAAATATAGGGACGAATTGCGTAAGGCACAGTCAAATCTTGATGCTTATCTGAACGAATCGGAGCGTATTGATCGTATCGAAGACGTTGAGGAAGAGAATTCATCGCTTCGTGAAGAACTTGAACAGACAAAAGGCAAATTGCAGGAACTGCAGGCAAAGGTTAGAGAAGCATAAACTAAGGTGGAAATAGAAGAAACTGAACCACAGCGTTTTGTTAATGATTCTGACGCTCGTTGTATGAAGCATAAAGGCGGACAGTTTGATGCTTCCTATAATACCCAGGTTGTGGCTGAGAAAGATTTACATGTCATTATGGGAATGCGGCTAAATGGCATTTTGCGTCAGGATGTATATGAGTTGCCGGTGTTTAGCATTCGCGAGTTAATTGCGAATGCAGTTTGCCATCGTTCCTATATGTCAGACGCCCGTGTTCAAGTCGCCATTTTTGATGATCGATTAGAGATTACGACTCCGGGATATCTGGATAGAGATCAAACCCTGGACAAAATTCGAAGCGGCCAATCATTCATTCGCAATAAAGGAATTGCTGAGGCTTTGAGCTATATTGGTATCATTGAGGCATGGGGAAGTGGCATGCCCAGAGTGATACGGGAAGCCAAAGAGTATGGGCTTAAGTTGACGATGGAAGACCGTATTGGAGATTTTCGCATCAACCTATACCGTCGGCCATTTGAGTATGATGAACTGGGCGTCATTCATCCGACAAATTCAGCCCCAAATGACGGTATAAACGACGGGTTAAAACACGATGGACCTGTAAATGACGGTGTAAATGACGGTGTAAATGACGGGTTAAGTTCGGAAAATACCGGCATCGGTTCGGAAAAGATCAACAGTGAACCTGTAAATGACGGTGTAAATGACGGTGCAAATGACGGTGTAAATGACGGTGATAATGCAATTCTTACTAATAGTATTATTCGGTTGATTGAGAATAATCCTTCGATCACAGCTCAACAAATAGGTGAAGTTATCGGAAAATCTAAACGCACCATTGAACGATATTTGAGCTTTTTAAAATCGAAAAAAATAATAAGTAGAGAAGGGGCTGATAAAAATGGTCGTTGGATAGTACGAAATAACAGATGATTTTAACAAGCATAAAATTGTGTTGATTGAATTCACAGATTCACCCAAATTCAATTTAGATCGAGACGGTATTTTGCTCAACAATACCGTATTCTTTTTAAATGGTGATAATCTTGAATATATAATACGATTTTTAAATTCTAAATACACATTTTACTTTGATAAAATATGTGGATTCTCAGGAATGGGAACTCGAAGATGGATGGATAGCCGCAAAGCGGCTGTGGGGTAGGTGAGGTCAATACGCGGGCGTTTGTATATTTGGGGCTCGCCTTGCGCCGTGCGAACCGCACGGCGCTATGGCTCGCTTGGCGCCCGCTATCGCTACGCGATACGCGGGCGTTGGCGTTGGCTATCGCGTTTGCCGGCCGCGATACGCCGCCGAATGAGGGGAATATCGAGGGGCAAGAGGTGGTTTTATCGTTTTCTTCAGGTCAGTTTTCATGCAGCATCATCGTCATATATACACATTACCCCAATCAAACCATTCTTTTTGAACATCCGAATTCAACTGTTTTATTTTTTTGTCGAAATCGGCAGCATCTATACAACTATTAGCTATGGATATCGCAAGATTAAGGTACTCATCCCAATATTCATGCTTCATCATTATTGATGCATATTGATGTGGTGGAGGAGACCAATGAGTTGTACCAGGCCAATTATACTCAGAAAAGCCTTTAATGTTTTTACAAACTTCCAGTAACGGCGTCAAGTCGTTATCACTCATGGCGTTCTCCTAAACGGTTTAATTATCAATTCACGGAACCAACCCTCGACTGCTCTGTAACCAGGATCACCCCCGCGTGTGCGGGGAACAGGCCGCCCTTGTGGAACATTCGATGTCATCCAAAGGATCACCCCCGCGTGTGCGGGGAACAGTTTTGCCTCCTCTTTGTGTTCTTGTTCGTACTTCTCTACAAAGTCAGCCATTAGTTGACGGATTATTTCTGATGCATATGTATTGTTTTCTTCTGCTATGCGTTGTAGTTGATAGTAATCATCTTTATTGAAAGCCACTTTTACGTCTTTGTTTTCTTCTTTGGATAATCCTTCTGTAAGTTCTTTCTTTGACATAAAACTTAGATTAAGTTTCTCGTTTACACTGTAATCGGCAATTAGTTCTAAAATCAATTGCCGTATTATTTCGGATGCATATGTGTTTAAGTCTTTTGAGATCTCTTTGATTTTTTCAAAAGACTTTTTATTTAAAATAATCTTAATCTCGGTGAATCCTTGCTTGGAGCTATTGTCTCTTATTTCACCTCTACTTCTTAATTTCATGTTTGCTTCCTTAACCCCAACCCCATGCGAGGTAGGTTGTTGCTTCAATGAGGCTCACGAATAGAACGTGAGAATAGCATTTGTCAATTCAACTTTAAACACTGCACTCTCCAGCTTCAATGAGGCTCACGAATAGAACGTGAGAATAGTGTGGCGAGTATCGTTGCGGTCGGTGAGGATGTGGGGGCTTCAATGAGGCTCACGAATAGAACGTGAGAATATGCATCAAATTCGGTGGCGTCCCAATCATAGATCGGGCCAGTTTCAATGAGGCTCACGAATAGAACGTGAGAATAGCAAAGACCGTTGAACGAAAATGGTACAAAGATGATACTTCAATGAGGCTCACGAATAGAACGTGAGAATAGAAAACACACTGCTCGTCATCGACGAGGCAAGCAGCGTACTTCAATGAGGCTCACGAATAGAACGTGAGAATAGCATCTGACAAATATGTTCGAATGATGCCCAATGTCACTTACTTCAATGAGGCTCACGAATAGAACGTGAGAATAGAAAATAAGGAGAAAACATCATGGCATTAGGCGGTTACACTTCAATGAGGCTCACGAATAGAACGTGAGAATAGTTTCGTTAGTGCGACCGCCGCCGTACCGACCGCAGCACTTCAATGAGGCTCACGAATAGAACGTGAGAATAGACGAAATTTTGAGACGAAAGCGCAGGGAACGCTGGGACTTCAATGAGGCTCACGAATAGAACGTGAGAATAGTTGAGAGTTGCCAATATTCGACAGCAAGACGATCTCTACTTCAATGAGGCTCACGAATAGATCGTGAGAATAGCTCCCACACCCACTCCCGCTCCGGCTCCGACTCCAGTCGCTTCAATGAGGCTCACGAATAGATCGTGAGAATAGTTGGCATCGCGTCCGGCGAGCAAGCAAAGATCAACGGGCTTCAATGAGGCTCACGAATAGATCGTGAGAATAGAAGAGCACCGGGTGTGCACCCTTCGGGGTGCACACCGCTTCAATGAGGCTCACGAATAGATCGTGAGAATAGTCCTTCAGTTGGTGTGCCCGGTACTGTGTGGCTGTAACCCTGCTTCAATGAGGCTCACGAATAGATCGTGAGAATAGAAGAGGATCTCATAAGGGTGCTAACAGGGTTAGTTGCGCTTCAATGAGGCTCACGAATAGATCGTGAGAATAGTACTCAAGAATCGTCTTGGCCTGCTTACACAGAGTGATGCTTCAATGAGGCTCACGAATAGATCGTGAGAATAGGCACTGGAGCTCGGAGGGGCTGCCCGCCGAATATACTGGCTTCAATGAGGCTCACGAATAGATCGTGAGAATAGCAGAATCGGGCTGGAGTTGACACAAAGCGATTGCGTTGCTTCAATGAGGCTCACGAATAGATCGTGAGAATAGACCGGCAGACCTGGCAGCGGCTTTGATGTCGTCGATCGTGCTTCAATGAGGCTCACGAATAGATCGTGAGAATAGGCGGCCTGCCGCTTTGCTCGCGCGTGATGGGCGATTTGCTTCAATGAGGCTCACGAATAGATCGTGAGAATAGGATTTTTTTCGATTCTCGCATCGACGCCTTGACACTCGCTTCAATGAGGCTCACGAATAGATCGTGAGAATAGAAACATAACGAGGACGGGGAAGGGTTCCCCACCTCATGCTTCAATGAGGCTCACGAATAGATCGTGAGAATAGTAACATTAATGTGGAGGCGAAACTCAGTGAAGTCCCGCTTCAATGAGGCTCACGAATAGATCGTGAGAATAGCGTTCCCGTTGCCACTTGCGCCTCACGCGCAAGTGTTGGCTTCAATGAGGCTCACGAATAGATCGTGAGAATAGTGATCAAAGAGACTCTAAGGACACCCGCCGATCTAAAGCTTCAATGAGGCTCACGAATAGATCGTGAGAATAGAAGGGAGGCGGCAAGGGCAATCGCAAGAGAAGGTTAAGCTTCAATGAGGCTCACGAATAGATCGTGAGAATAGGCACCGCCGGGCGATATTTGCGCACCGATGGGCACCGCTTCAATGAGGCTCACGAATAGATCGTGAGAATAGTCAGTTGCAGCAGACCGCGCAAAAAATGAAATTTCTGGCTTCAATGAGGCTCACGAATAGATCGTGAGAATAGGCCGTTTATCTCATATACTTTGACAGACATCACGAGCTTCAATGAGGCTCACGAATAGATCGTGAGAATAGACAGAGACCAAGACAATTGACCGGGCAGGCATCCGGCTTCAATGAGGCTCACGAATAGATCGTGAGAATAGTTCGGCAATGTATGCGCCTTGATCTTCATCATAACCTGCTTCAATGAGGCTCACGAATAGATCGTGAGAATAGTATTTAAACCGCGTGAAGGAATCGGCCATTGAATGCGGCTTCAATGAGGCTCACGAATAGATCGTGAGAATAGTAGCGAAATTTTGAAGGAGATGCAGCCATGATTTAGCTTCAATGAGGCTCACGAATAGATCGTGAGAATAGATTTAAAAAAACTGGAGTTAGAGCAGAGTATTTGCCCGCTTCAATGAGGCTCACGAATAGATCGTGAGAATAGACAGCCGGCCAAGCACGCCGCGCAGGCCTTTTGCGTCCGCTTCAATGAGGCTCACGAATAGATCGTGAGAATAGTAAACGATATACGGATGAGAGGGAATTTCATTTTTATGCTTCAATGAGGCTCACGAATAGATCGTGAGAATAGCTCGATGAAGAGCTGGCGGGCATAATGCGCGATTGCGCTTCAATGAGGCTCACGAATAGATCGTGAGAATAGCTAAGTTGTTGGCGTGGGTAGTCAAAGCTGTTTTGGCTTCAATGAGGCTCACGAATAGATCGTGAGAATAGAAAAGAAGGCGTCGAGCTCGAATTATCCGACACCGCGCTTCAATGAGGCTCACGAATAGATCGTGAGAATAGTATGTACACGGACGTTTCGCGCGATCCCGTCGCCTTTGGCTTCAATGAGGCTCACGAATAGATCGTGAGAATAGGAATCACAGAAGTCACACAGACGGTCAATCGTGTCGAGCTTCAATGAGGCTCACGAATAGATCGTGAGAATAGAAACCGAAACCAAACCGGAACAGCCCGAGGCCGAAGCGCTTCAATGAGGCTCACGAATAGATCGTGAGAATAGCTTGCGTCTGCTTAGCGGCGAGCGCTTGCAGCTTGCGCTTCAATGAGGCTCACGAATAGATCGTGAGAATAGGGCGTAAGTACACCAGCGCCAGCAAGGCGGCCATTAGAGCTTCAATGAGGCTCACGAATAGATCGTGAGAATAGTCCAGACGACCCGAGGCATGGAGATCAAGCAGCATGCTTCAATGAGGCTCACGAATAGATCGTGAGAATAGTTGGATTTCTGCTTTTCCGTTTCCTGTACGATTTGCACGCTTCAATGAGGCTCACGAATAGATCGTGAGAATAGCGGCTGGCGCGGTGTGGGGCGCATCCACAACGGGTGCCGCTTCAATGAGGCTCACGAATAGATCGTGAGAATAGGATCCATGACAATTTCGTCATTTTTGCACATAATCGCTTCAATGAGGCTCACGAATAGATCGTGAGAATAGACTTGCTTGAGAAAGGGAAAACTGACTATCTTATCGGCTTCAATGAGGCTCACGAATAGATCGTGAGAATAGTTTCCTTAACAACTCGAAAATCAGCAAAACAGAATTGAGCTTCAATGAGGCTCACGAATAGATCGTGAGAATAGTTGCCCGCTATTTCGACAGGGCTTTTTGACGCCCAGCTTCAATGAGGCTCACGAATAGATCGTGAGAATAGAAAGACAAATCATGGTGTTACCATCAAATGTACACCAGCTTCAATGAGGCTCACGAATAGATCGTGAGAATAGTGGCCTCACCGTTACTATCTAACACAGGGATTGATCCGCTTCAATGAGGCTCACGAATAGATCGTGAGAATAGAGAGCATATCAGGGAGACGCGCGCGCGGGGAGTATGGGCTTCAATGAGGCTCACGAATAGATCGTGAGAATAGATACGCCGCGATCTTATCCATGCTTGCCAGGGATCAGCTTCAATGAGGCTCACGAATAGATCGTGAGAATAGGGTGTTTTGTATCATTATATATGTGTTCATACACAGCGCTTCAATGAGGCTCACGAATAGATCGTGAGAATAGTTTTTTTACGATTTTTGCGTCAATGCCTTGACACTCGCTTCAATGAGGCTCACGAATAGATCGTGAGAATAGTATGCGATCGTATTCAAACTGCGTTGCAGGAATCGAGTGCTTCAATGAGGCTCACGAATAGATCGTGAGAATAGTATCGGACAGAGCTTTCGAAGAGGACATCGTTTTCATAGCTTCAATGAGGCTCACGAATAGATCGTGAGAATAGGAAATTTAGCAGCCCGCTGCAAAGGCGGGCAAAGGATGCTTCAATGAGGCTCACGAATAGATCGTGAGAATAGTTATTTTACAATGCTCGAATGAACGAACCGGAGTTGCAGCTTCAATGAGGCTCACGAATAGATCGTGAGAATAGTTCTGTAACTTCTCTTTCACAATCATCTTTTGAACTTCGCTTCAATGAGGCTCACGAATAGATCGTGAGAATAGGAAGCATTATCACGAACGGCTGTATCAACCGACAGAAGCTTCAATGAGGCTCACGAATAGATCGTGAGAATAGCGATGGCGAGCCTTGGTTTGTTGCGAAAGATGTATGTGCTTCAATGAGGCTCACGAATAGATCGTGAGAATAGTTGACGTCCAAAAGCTCATTCTTGATGAAATAAAAGGCTTCAATGAGGCTCACGAATAGATCGTGAGAATAGCGCGACATTTCGCGGCAATCGAAACAGCATAGGGATCGCTTCAATGAGGCTCACGAATAGATCGTGAGAATAGTTTGCGCACCCCAGCGCACGGCTGGGGGGCATTCAGCTTCAATGAGGCTCACGAATAGATCGTGAGAATAGTACGTCTTTTCCGACACGCTGAATTTCAAAGTATTCAGCTTCAATGAGGCTCACGAATAGATCGTGAGAATAGAAGGCGGCGCATCACCCATAAAGGAACGCAAGCCATGCTTCAATGAGGCTCACGAATAGATCGTGAGAATAGAAAGATTTTTTCCAACGCTGTGCACGTGGAAAGAGGCTTCAATGAGGCTCACGAATAGATCGTGAGAATAGTACAAATCAGGGCGCGGCAGGAACAAGTAACACAAGCTTCAATGAGGCTCACGAATAGATCGTGAGAATAGGTGTGTGCGCTAAATTGCGCGGTTTTGTGTGTGTCGCTTCAATGAGGCTCACGAATAGATCGTGAGAATAGCGGGCGTGCAATCGCGGATCGCCTCGCCCAAAAACGCTGCTTCAATGAGGCTCACGAATAGATCGTGAGAATAGAGAAAAAAGCACAGGCGCACTAATCGCGAGGTAAAGCTTCAATGAGGCTCACGAATAGATCGTGAGAATAGTTATATATAGGCATATTTGCGCGCCCCGGGGGCATGGTGCTTCAATGAGGCTCACGAATAGATCGTGAGAATAGACGGGCGCTAATATGCGCCCGGGCGCAACCCCGGGCGGCTTCAATGAGGCTCACGAATAGATCGTGAGAATAGTGCCCCGGGGGCTGTCATCGTGCCCCCCCGAGCGCGCGCTTCAATGAGGCTCACGAATAGATCGTGAGAATAGGAAAGAACTTACAGATGAGGAAATAGCCGAAATTCGCGCTTCAATGAGGCTCACGAATAGATCGTGAGAATAGAAGCCCGATTCTGCTGTAGTTGCGACAAATTCTGATGGCTTCAATGAGGCTCACGAATAGATCGTGAGAATAGCACAGCATTATCATCTACAATCCATTCTACTAAACCTGCTTCAATGAGGCTCACGAATAGATCGTGAAAATAGAATTGAACGCATCGAAAAGGAACGTGAGGCGGAGAAGCTTCAATGAGGCTCACGAATAGATCGTGAGAATAGTTTTGCCCGGGCGCTGTATGGCGCCCGTGTATGGCGCCGCTTCAATGAGGCTCACGAATAGATCGTGAGAATAGTTCGGACGGCGCGGTGCATTGTTTCTTTTCGCCGTCGGCTTCAATGAGGCTCACGAATAGATCGTGAGAATAGCTATGGTTACACAATCCCAAGAATCTAATGTTTCTGGCTTCAATGAGGCTCACGAATAGATCGTGAGAATAGAGGGGGATCTGTACACCGGCGTTGGCGAGTAGAGCAAGCTTCAATGAGGCTCACGAATAGATCGTGAGAATAGGTGAGTTCGTGAACTCGTCACGGTTTGCGGATCGTTTGCGCTTCAATGAGGCTCACGAATAGATCGTGAGAATAGTTTCATCTCCTTTTCACCGCTTTCTTGACTCTTATGCTTCAATGAGGCTCACGAATAGATCGTGAGAATAGGCGATGAAGAACAGTCTTTTCAATTCGTTGGTTCTGTAGCTTCAATGAGGCTCACGAATAGATCGTGAGAATAGTCACCCAAAGAGGAAAAAACCATGAGAACAACCAGGCTTCAATGAGGCTCACGAATAGATCGTGAGAATAGGTCGTCACTTTTGGGCGCGGCGTAGAGGCTTTGCTCGCTTCAATGAGGCTCACGAATAGATCGTGAGAATAGTGGTGCAATTTTGCTTGATCCATCTGTTTTAGACATCGCGGCTTCAATGAGGCTCACGAATAGATCGTGAGAATAGCAAGCGAGCGAGAAAGCAAGCGAGCGAGAATCTTTGGCTTCAATGAGGCTCACGAATAGATCGTGAGAATAGCCAAGTCGTCAACCCCGTCAACTCCAACGTTAAAGAGGGCTTCAATGAGGCTCACGAATAGATCGTGAGAATAGTGAGGATTTACAGAATTTCAATGTGCTTTGTGTCGGGCTTCAATGAGGCTCACGAATAGATCGTGAGAATAGGCCGGCACAAGTCATCGACCGCCGGGGATTGCCAGTCGCTTCAATGAGGCTCACGAATAGATCGTGAGAATAGCAGAATCGGGCTTGAGTTGGTGCAATCCGATTGCGTGGCTTCAATGAGGCTCACGAATAGATCGTGAGAATAGAAGCGTGACACCGGGGAGAAATCCGGGTGAACTTTGAGCTTCAATGAGGCTCACGAATAGATCGTGAGAATAGATTTCAAAGCCGCCAAAAAAGCGCTTTCGCATGTAGGCTTCAATGAGGCTCACGAATAGATCGTGAGAATAGTTGTATCATTATATATGTGTGTTTTGCATGATGAATGCTTCAATGAGGCTCACGAATAGATCGTGAGAATAGTTGGATTAGGCGCGGCACTGGTTGCAGTTGCCGTAGCTTCAATGAGGCTCACGAATAGATCGTGAGAATAGTCATAGGTAGCTTGGTTGATTGCGCCTAAACGCAAGCTTCAATGAGGCTCACGAATAGATCGTGAGAATAGTATTCACCTGTGGAGTCACGTCCTTCAATAACAACTTCCGCTTCAATGAGGCTCACGAATAGATCGTGAGAATAGTGTGATGCGGAGTTTCATGTAAACTTTCATCTTCTTTGCTTCAATGAGGCTCACGAATAGATCGTGAGAATAGTTGTCGAAATTGTTTCGACGCTTTGACAACACAGGGCGCTTCAATGAGGCTCACGAATAGATCGTGAGAATAGACAGTTATTGTTTGCGATCCCGAACGGTGGACAACGGCTTCAATGAGGCTCACGAATAGATCGTGAGAATAGTCGGTCAAGTCTCCGTCGCAGATGGCGAAGGTATTGCCGCTTCAATGAGGCTCACGAATAGATCGTGAGAATAGTTTTTATGTGGTAAATCGCTATTTAAACGGCATGCCGAGCTTCAATGAGGCTCACGAATAGATCGTGAGAATAGTCACACCATTATCACGAAACCAGTCTGTATCTTTTACTGGCTTCAATGAGGCTCACGAATAGATCGTGAGAATAGTGAAAATAAGAAACAGATTATCGAGAAGGAATTAGATAGCTTCAATGAGGCTCACGAATAGATCGTGAGAATAGAAAAGGGGTAAATCATGGCAAATTTCAGAAAAGCACGCTTCAATGAGGCTCACGAATAGATCGTGAGAATAGCAGAATTGATCACAGCCATTTCTCATCCCTCCCTTTAGCTTCAATGAGGCTCACGAATAGATCGTGAGAATAGTCGATACTATCACAAGGAAAACCAAAACAATGATGATGCTTCAATGAGGCTCACGAATAGATCGTGAGAATAGGAGTACAATTCGGACGGATTCCCGGTATACTTTGTGCGGCTTCAATGAGGCTCACGAATAGATCGTGAGAATAGCAATTAAATCATTAAATTCACCTTGCTTACATTTGGCTTCAATGAGGCTCACGAATAGATCGTGAGAATAGTCAGTTATGAGCGTCGGCGAGTCTTTTAGCCGCAAGCTTCAATGAGGCTCACGAATAGATCGTGAGAATAGGTGATAAGCCAATTGCTTATCATGTGAGTTACTTACCGCTTCAATGAGGCTCACGAATAGATCGTGAGAATAGCGGCAAAAAAGGACGTGTCATAGCCTTCACCTAGATCGCTTCAATGAGGCTCACGAATAGATCGTGAGAATAGTAACGGTCTGGGTAGAGAGCAACAAAAGATTTGAGTTGCTTCAATGAGGCTCACGAATAGATCGTGAGAATAGCTATCACAAGCAATGATAAAACTGTGATGGTAAATGGCGCTTCAATGAGGCTCACGAATAGATCGTGAGAATAGCACTGGCAAGAATTCGCGCGCCTAACAGGCACGTTAGGCTTCAATGAGGCTCACGAATAGATCGTGAGAATAGTGCGTTAAGACGCCATCACCCGAGTCGACGCACGCCGCAGCTTCAATGAGGCTCACGAATAGATCGTGAGAATAGTTTTCTTATCCTTTAATGATACGGGGTGAGAACCCCTGGCTTCAATGAGGCTCACGAATAGATCGTGAGAATAGATTCATATAAGTTAATTGTTGCGATTCCTCAGATCCGCTTCAATGAGGCTCACGAATAGATCGTGAGAATAGCAGGATCCGCCGAAGATTTGGAGCAAGGCCGATTTGCTTCAATGAGGCTCACGAATAGATCGTGAGAATAGGTTGAACCTCGCGGATTTTAATAGCGAGGTATTGCTGGCTTCAATGAGGCTCACGAATAGATCGTGAGAATAGAGGGTGGAATGACCGGGGGATTCACCCCCGCCGACGGCGGCTTCAATGAGGCTCACGAATAGATCGTGAGAATAGTCGAAAAAGTCACAGCCGATCCGGACTCATCCGAGCGGCTTCAATGAGGCTCACGAATAGATCGTGAGAATAGATCAGAATACATGAATCATGCACAGGATTGATTTCTGCTTCAATGAGGCTCACGAATAGATCGTGAGAATAGCTACATAATCGGAAACATCGGCTACATTGTTTAAAATAGCTTCAATGAGGCTCACGAATAGATCGTGAGAATAGTGATGAAAAGCCCGCGCCAAAAAGGCAAACCGCTAAGCTTCAATGAGGCTCACGAATAGATCGTGAGAATAGATTGTGTGGGTGCAATCCCGAGGGCGACAAGCTCGCACGGCTTCAATGAGGCTCACGAATAGATCGTGAGAATAGCGCAACCGATGGAGAATACAACCATGAGAACCAACAAGCTTCAATGAGGCTCACGAATAGATCGTGAGAATAGTTCGAAAGACCCTCGCTTTGCAATAACTTGTAATGAGCTTCAATGAGGCTCACGAATAGATCGTGAGAATAGGTTCGGCGATATGCCCATAAACAACCGAATTCGACAGCTTCAATGAGGCTCACGAATAGATCGTGAGAATAGACCATTTGATTTTGCTCATTTTTGCGGTAAATACCATTGCTTCAATGAGGCTCACGAATAGATCGTGAGAATAGCAAAAGCGCCGCGCGGCTGGCGCTGTACGACGCGTTAGCTTCAATGAGGCTCACGAATAGATCGTGAGAATAGTTAGATACGAGGGCCGACGGGAAATCTCATTCGATAGCTTCAATGAGGCTCACGAATAGATCGTGAGAATAGACCATC
>OCTW013402050.1_pt1 | contig 20829 bp, 14 predicted proteins | sample 1539671 | NCBI WGS metagenome assembly OCTW01 (sample SAMN02144230, study PRJEB22623) | gut metagenome | biome: sheep rumen | host: Ovis aries | place: New Zealand
TTGGAGTTTGTCTGCTTGGCGGGGATGTGCGGTTATGGCAAGTTGTGTTGGATTGGCCGCGCTGGCGTTTTGCGGGGTGGTTATTGCGAGTGGGGGAGGTAGAGGGTGAAGAGGTTGGCGATGAGTTCCTGGTCGGCTGGTAGCCAGCGGACGGTGTGCAGGGTATCGGCGTTGAGCCAGCGGGCGGCGAGGTGTTCTTTGAGGGTGAAGGTGCCGTCGAGAAGGTGGCAGAGGTAGCAGTGCATGGTGAGGTGGAAGCTGGGGTAGTCGTATTGAACGGTGGTGAGGTAGCGGTCGGGGGCGATGAGGGTGTCGAGTTCTTCTTTGAGTTCGCGGGTGAGGGCTTGGATGTGAGTCTCGCCGGGCTGGATTTTGCCGCCGGGGAATTCCCACCATCCTTTCCACTCGCCGTAGCCGCGCTGGGTGGCGAGTACGGTGTCGTCGCGGAGCAGCACGGCGGCCACTACTTCGATGTGGCGTCGGGGCGTGGATGGTTGGGGCTGCTGTGGGTCGGCAGGGGGTGTTTGGGAGGGTTGCATGGGTCGAGGGGTTAAAAAAAATGCCCCGCCAACCCGTGGCAGGGCACAAAAACAAAAATTATGAAACAAATGTTATTGAATGTCGTTTTTGTCGAGGGGCTGTGAGAGGAGCCCGGTGAAGTTTCCGCCGGAGTCGAATTCCATGCGGGTGTATTTGAGTTTGTTGCCCAGGCCGCGGACTTTCTGGCTGATGACTACGTAGGTGTAGGGTTTGGGTTTTTTGCCGTCGACACGCCATTTGGAGTCGTAGGTGTAGATGATCATGCGCTCAATTTTGTAGCTCTCGCCTTTGTATTTTTGTTCGAGGTATTTGACGATGGCGGCTGTGTAGTGGTTTTTGTCGAGTACTTTGCCAGACATGATGTGGGCGTCGGTGGCTACGTCGTAGACTTCTTCCATCTCTACGCCTTGACGATTGATGTAGTAGGCCACTACGAGGTTGGGGACGCGGTTGACCCATTCGGGGCCTTCAACTACTTTGGAGGGGGGGCAGATTTTGGCGAAGTGGGCGGTGATGGTGGGGGTGGTGTCGATGCTGATGACTTCAGGCACGTCTTCGACAGGGGCCGGGCGTTTGCCGCCTTTGTTGCTCTTGAGGTTGCGGAGGTGTTCGTCGTCGACATCGTCGTCGGGGTTGTTGAGGGTGTAGAATTCGCGTTTGACAGCGTCGGGGTCGGGGGCGTTGCTTTTCTGCAGCCGACCGCGGGGGTCGAAGATGAGTTCGTTGTCGTCATAGCCGACACCGGTTTTGACAATCATCATGCGGTAGTAGACATCGCCGTCCATCTGTTCGACGTAGTCGATGGAGCGGATGCGGTAGCCGGGATAGTTGTCGATAAAGTAGCGGTTCATGGCTGTGGGGCAGTCTTCTTGTTTGGTGGGGAAGGAGCTGTATTGCCAGTCGCCGTTGTGGGTGAAGAAGGCGCGGCCGTGCTGCCCGTCGTAGACGAATTCGGCTACATATTGGCCGGGCGAGCGGTACCAGGTCTTCACTTTGTAGGAGTCGTACTTTCTGTCCAGTGCGTTCAAAACGGATTTGGGCACTTGGGTCTCTTTGATCTTGGTCTGTGCCATTGTAGCCAGTGGCAGGACAAGAAGGAGCAAAAGAACAATCTTTTTCATCTATGCTAATTTATTTGCCCTCAGAAACGAGATATTTGTTTGTTTATTGCCTTAAAAGTTAAAAAAATATTCTCCTTGTTTTGTAATGTGTTGTGTGTGAGAGAGGTTGTGAGGGGATGGAGGGGTTATTTGAAGAGTACGTCTTTGCGGTCGGGGCTGATGGATACGGCTTTGACGGGGACGCCGGTGGCGATTTCGAGGGCATCGAGGTAGTTGAGGAGGTTTTGGGGCAGTGATTTGTATTCGGTGATGCCTTGGAGGCTTTGTTTCCATCCGGGGAAGGAGCGCAGCTGGGGCTTGATTTCAACTTCGTTGAATTCGAAGGGGATTTCTTGTGTGCTGATGCCGTCGATGGTGTAGTTGACGCACATTTTGATTTCGTCGAAGTCGTTCATGACATCGGGTTTGGTGACGAAGAGGTCGGTGACGCCGTTGAGCATGCAGGCGTAGCGGAGTGCGGGGATGTCGATCCAGCCGCAGCGGCGCGGGCGGCCTGTGGTGGCGCCGTATTCGTGTCCGATGTCGCAGAGTTGTTTGCCGGTTTGGTCGAAGAGTTCGGTGGGGAAGGGGCCGGCACCGACGCGTGTGCAGTAGGCTTTGCTGATGCCCATGACGCGGCCTATGCGCGAGGGGGCCACGCCCAAGCCGGAGCAGACACCGGCGGTGATGGTGCTGGAGGATGTGACGAAGGGGTAGGAGCCAAAGTCGATGTCGAGCATGGAGCCTTGGGCGCCTTCGGCAAGGACTTTCTTGCCTTGGTCGAGGCAGTGGTTGATGAAGTATTCGCTGTTGATGAGTTGGAATTGCTTGAGGAGGCTGAGTGATTCGAGCCACTTCTTTTCGTATTCATCGATGGCAAGGCCGTCGATTTTGAAGGAGGCGATGTCGAATTTGAGGGTGTGGGCAGTCTGGAGGTGCTGGCATTTGAGGAGTTCGTATTTTTCGCGGAAGTCGATGGCGGTGATGTCGCCCACGCGGAGGCCGCTGCGGGCAATCTTGTCGGTGTAGGCGGGTCCGATGCCTTTGAGGGTGGAGCCGATTTTGGCGTTGCCTTTGGCTTGCTCGTTGGCGGCATCGAGCAGACGGTGGGTGGGGAGTATGAGGTGGGCCTTTTTGGAGATATAGAGGTTTTTGGTGGCGTCGACTCCTTTCTGGCGCAGGGCTTCGACTTCGAGTTTGAAGATGTTGGGTTCGATGAGGACTCCGTTGCCGATGACGTTCAGTTTGTCTTCGTGGAAGATGCCGGAAGGGATTATGTGAAGGACGTGTTTGGTGCTGTTGAATTCTAAGGTGTGGCCTGCGTTGGGGCCTCCCTGGAAACGGGCTATGACATCATAGCCGGGTGTGAGGACGTCGACTATTTTGCCTTTTCCCTCGTCGCCCCACTGAAGACCCAGCAGAACATCTACATTGCTCATAGTATTAAGTCTTTTAATTAAGTTAGTGTTTCAATTCAGTATGCAAAGATACGATTATTTTTTCAATTGGATATATTTTTTCTTTAATTGGGATGTCGCGGTGTGGCTATATGTCCTTGGCTCTGTTTGTTAGAGTGTGGCGGAGAGGGACGCGACTGGGGCTGTGGCGCGGCGGGGACGCTATTCTTTGTCGCGTTGGTGCTTGAACCAGTCGACAAATTCGGGGAGGTCGTCGAGTGGGCGGAATCCGGTCTTGAAGGGTTCTTTGGGCATGGGGCAGAGTTCGACGTAGCCGATGAGGGTGGTGCAGTCGAACTCGCCGATGAGGGCTTCGATGGTGACGTAGACACCTACCAGAAGGTCGTCGTCCTGGAGTTGGTCGGGCTTGGGGCTCATGCCGCTGGCAAGGCCGGGCAGGGCGATGCGGAGTCCGATGATGTCGGGTTCTTCTTCATTTTCGAGTTGCATGAAGGCCATCTTGGAGGTTTCGAAGGTGTATTTGTCAAACAGCACTTTGAGTCCTTTGCCTTTGGGTTGGCGGAAGGGGATGAACTCCCACCAGTCGATGTCGGGTGCGTTGTCGGTGAGGTGGATGACGTGCTGGAAGAGGTCGAAGTCGCCTTCGGCACTGATGGTGAGGGTGCGCCCTTGTGCGGTTTGCTCGCCGATTTCGAAGGTGAGGCCGTCGCAATAGGCGGTGAGTTGGTGCTGCATTTCGTCGAGGAGCTGCTGGCGGGCGGGCTGGTCGAGGTCGTTGAGCATGGTGAGCCGCTCGCTGTTGGCTACGAACCAGTTCCAGAATTGGTCGGGATGTTTGTCGACAGTGTTCATGGGTATGTGTTTGGTTTATATGATGATTGCTTCTTTTTCGAGGGTGATGCCGAAGAGGTTTTGCACGTCGGCGGTGATGGCGTCGGCCAGGGCCAGGACATCGCTGCCGGAGCATCCCCCAAGGTTGACCAGCACGAGGGCTTGTTTGGCATAGACACCGCAGGGGCCGAGGGAGCGGCCTTTCCACCCGGCGCGTTCGATTAGCCATCCGGCAGCCAGTTTGTAGCCGTCGGGTGTGGGGTGGGCCACCAGTTCGGGGTAGCGGGTTTTGAGTTGGCGGTAGTGTTCGGGTGAGACGACGGGGTTTTTGAAGAAGCTGCCCGCGCTGCCGGTCTCTTCGGGGCGTGGCAGTTTGCTCCACCGCAGGGCGGCGATGGTGTCGGCCATTTGGCGGGCGGAGGGGTTGGTGATGTGGGCGTCGGCGAGGGCGTCAGCGAGGGCGGTGTAGTTGACCAGCGGGGTGAAGCGGGGGCTGAGTTTGAATGTGACGGACCAGATGATGTATTGGTCTTTGAGGGCTTGCTTGAAGATGCTGGTGCGGTAGCCAAACAGGCATTCGGCGTTGCTGAAGGTGCGCTCGTGGCCGGTGATGGCGTGGATGGCGTGGACGGAGTGTATGATGTCTTTGGCTTCGAGGCCGTAGGCTCCGACATTCTGAACCGGCGAGGCTCCAACGGTGCCGGGAATGGCAGCCAGGTTTTCGGCTCCATGCCATCCGTGGTTGATGCAGTACTGAACGAAGGTGTCCCAGTTTTCGCCGGCGGCGGCCTCGACCAGGAGGGTGTCTGATGGGCTGTCGGGGGTGAGCAGGCGGATGCCTTTGTTTTCGAGGTGGAGGATGGTGCCGTGGTAGCGGCCGGTGAAGACTACATTGCTGCCCCCGCCGAGGATGAAGTAGGGGGGACGGGCCAGCGCGCCCTGGGCAATGAGGCTGAGGAGATGCTCTTTGTCGGTAACGGTCAGATAGCGGTCGGCGGTGGCGGGGATGCCAAAGGTGTTGTATATCATGTGGGCGGGTGATTAGAAGACGTAGCCGATGTTGAGGTAAAGGCCTGCCCGGCGGGTGAAGTCGCTCCAGTTAAAGTCGAGCGAGATGGGACCCAGGGGGCTGTCGTAGGCGGCGCGGATGGCAAAACCAAAGTTGACGTGGTGGGAGGCGGTGATGTGTTTGGGCCAGTCGGAGGAGTAGATGACATTGGGCATGAAGTAGAGATAGAGTTTGTCGAGCAAACGGTAGCGGACATCGACTCGGGCGATGGCTGCAAAGTCGTCGACATGGATGGGGCGGATGAGGCCCATGAAGGCCAGCTGGTGGTCGACGTAGCGGCCGGGGATGCTGCCGCCCACGAGGTTGTCGTACCAGGCCGAGCTTTTTCCCAGCACGAGACGGGAGGTGAGTTGGGGGATGAAGGTGAGGGAGGGATTGGCTTGGAGGTAGGTTTGTGCTGATATGTTGATGTCGATAAAACTGAGGTCTAACTGGCGGAAGAGGTTTTTGTTGTCGATATGCCATCCGATGTCGGCGCTGCCATAGAAGCCGTGGTTGGCAAAGTAGGCGTTGTCGAGGTTGTCGAAGATGCTGTGGAAGAAGGCCCCGAAAAAGCCTTTGGCGTTATCGAAATGGAATAGACCGTCGTACAGGACGTTGTAGAGTGAGAAACTGTTGCCGCTGGAGTAGAAGTTTTCGTCGAGACCGAAGGCAAAGGTGAAGTCGCGCATGTGGAACTCGGAAATGAAGAGGCTGAAATTGTGTTGGTTGACTTTGAACACTGAGTAGCGTGAGGTGTCGGAGGAGTTGAGGTTGAGGGTGCTGTTGTGGTAGCGGTAGGCAAAGTTGATGTCGCCCAGCCCGATATTGCACCACGACACTTTTGCGCCAAAACGGATGTTGTAGTTGAGGTTGGCGTCAATGCCCAGTTTGAAGCCGGAGAGTTTCTGCTCGTTGAGTCCGAGGTGGAGGAGGAGGGCGGCTTTCTCCTGCGAGTCGTAGCGGAAGCCAAGGGAGAGGAGGTGGGGTTCGGCGGGCTCGAAGGTGATGATGAGTTTGTAGTGGTCATCAGTGAGGCCTGAGCCGGGGAAGCTGTCGTCGGGCAGCAGGTTGTAGAGTATGCTGGAATAGGCTTCGGTGCCCATGAGGATGCCGATGGCCTGTTGTATTTCATTGAGGGTGGTGTAGGTGCCGCTTTTGAGTCCCCCTTTGCTGATGAGCCAGTGGGCGTCTGATTCAAGTACACCTTGGTATTTGACGGTCGAAAGCCAAATGCTGTCGTCAGGTTTTATGGCCTTGACCCGGGGGGCTTGTAGGGTTTTGCCACAGGGGCCGTACTGTTCGAGGCGGGCTTTGAGTTCCAGCAGTTCCTTTCGGTGGGCATGGGCGCACTGGTAGCCCCGGTTGACCATGGTGTCGATGGCGCTTTTGGAGAAGCTGAGCATGTTGTAGCCAGTGATGTCGGGGTGCATGTAGAGGTCGCATTGCTGGCGGTTCTGGCTACGGTTGTTTTGGACGGCGATGCTGAGGTATTGGGAGAGTTGCTGGGGGAGGGATTTCATCTCTTCGGGGTCGGAACGGAGTTCTTCGGCCAGCTCGATGCCGATGACATATTGGGCACCCATTTTTAGGCAGAGGTCGACGGGGAAGTTGTTGACCAGACCGCCGTCGGCCAGAAGGTGCCCGTCCCATTCGACGGGCGAGAAGACACCCGGGATGGCCATGGAGGAGCGAATGGCTTTGGGGAACAGGCCGTGGTCGAGAATGACGGAGTCGCCGGTGAGGATGTCGGTTGCCACGCAACAGAAGGGGATGGGCAGCCGGCTGAAGTCCATGGAGTCGTTGTAGCCGATGCTTAATCGGCTGAAGAGGTTGATGAGGCTTGCGCCGTTGATGACCCCGCTGGGCAGGGTTGAGAGGATGTTGAAGGATTTCTCCTCGAAGTTGCCGGCACCAAAGGGGACGGAGAAAAGGTAGATGCTTTGGCGGGCACGGATGGTGGAGGACTGGTAGTAGCGGTCAACGTTGTTGCTCATGTAGATGGACCAGTCCATGTCGGCAATGAGGTTGGCCATCTCGTCGGGGGTGTAGCCCAAGGCGTACAGGCCTCCGATGATGGAGCCCATGCTGGTCCCGGCCACACAGTCGATGGGGATGCCTATTTCTTCAAGATATTTGAGAACTCCGATGTGTGCGGCTCCCTTTGCACCGCCACCACTGAGGGCAAGGCCTATTCGGGGACGCTGTTGGGCAACGGAGTCAGACGTTTGGGCATGTCCGGCGGCGAGGCTCGTAAAGGCTATGAGCAGTGCGAGGAGAATCTTTTTCATGTGAATGGACCTTATTGTTTGACGAGCCTGATGGTGCGGGTGTCGGTGCGCGAGAGGATGGATAGGAGGTAAATGCCTGGAGCGAGGTCGCTCATGTCGATGACGGAGGTGGGTTGGTTCAGTTTGCAAGCGCGAAGGCGGCGCCCGTTCATGTCGTAGAGTACTGCATCGAAGCAGTGTGCGGGGCCGTCGACGACAATGGTTGCCTCGGATGTGGTGGGATTGGGGTAGACGGTTATCTGAGTTTTGTGTTCGGGAAATTTGAAGTTGAAGCCAGTGGTGATGGTGTCGGTCTGTGTGGTGTCAGTCTGTGTGGTATCGGTTTGAATGGTGTCGGCGGGGATGGTGTCGGTCTGTGTGGTGTCGGCGGGGCATTGGCGGAGCCAGAAACAGATGGTGTCGTAGACTACGGTCTGCACAGCATCACGTATAGTGCGGGCCACTTGCTCGTCGATGCCGGGGTTGTAAGTCACGGAGAGTGGAGATTTGCGGAAAATGAGGGTGTAGAAAGCGCAGGCGGCGGCGTAGCTGCCTTCGAGCGAGGGGTGGCTGCCATCGCTTTGGTAGAGGTGGATATCGCTGTTGGTGCGCAGGTATCGCCATACTCGCCCCACGGGGCAGACGGAGGCATCGAAGGTGCGCCCCATGTAGAGATAGCGCTCATATAGCAAACTGTCCATGCCCTCGTAAGTGGCCAATGGCGGGAAGACCGTTCCGTTTTGTGGGTCTCCGTTTTCGCGGCCCCATGTCATATAGAGCATGGCTTCGCCATTAAGATTACAGGCGTAGACCGAGTCTATGAGTTGTTGGGCGTAGGGGAAGCACTGTGCCTCCACTTGGCCTTGGGGGAAGGAGGGCAGTTGGCTCTGTTCCTGCAGTACCACCACGTCCCAGCCGCCTTCGCGAATCTTGTCCATCGATTGGTTGTGGCAGTGCTGCTCAAAAGTGCATCCTCCTGGGGTGTTGCTCTCATATTCCACGCGGTCGCCGACGCTCTGGGCTGCATTTTGAACCATGAGCGGGAGGTTGTTGACGGCGGTGTAGCTGTTGCCGATAAAGAGCACGCGTTTGCTGTCTCCCTGGGCCCAGCCCAGATGGAGCAGACAAAGCGTGACGGCAAGTAGAATCGTTCTTTTCATATAGTAATGGTTTCTTTTCGTTTGGGCTATTGCTGATTGATTATGCCGTTTGGGCCGCGTTCTTTGCGGGGCTTCCGCTCGGGTGGGACGTACCCCGGCACAAAGACTTTGCGCTGCGAGTAAAGCAGCAATGCCGAGAGGGTGGCTCCCAGCAAGTCGCTGATAGTGCAGCTGCACCATACTCCCGACAGCCCGTCGGCTCCGAGCGAAATATAGATGAGCGGCACAAGGAACATCAGCGGTATGAGGAAAATCACCTGCCGTGAAAGGCTGGTGACGATGGCAATCCAAGGCTTGTCAATAGACTGGAAGAACTGGGAGTTCGTGGCCGTGAAACCAATGAGGGGAGCCATCACAAGCAGATAGCGCATGGCGGGAACAGCAATGGAAATCAATTGTGGGTCATCATTCATCATCATCACCAACAAGCGGGGGATGATGAGCGCCAGCAACATGCCGACAATTCCCAATCCGATGTTCCACTTCAAGGCAAGGGAGTAGACATGTTTGAGCCGGAGATTCTGTCCGGCTCCGTAGTTGTAGCCCGCGATGGGTTGCATGCCTTGGCAGACGCCCATCATTATCATAAATACAATCATCGACACGCGGTTCACCACCCCGTAGGCACTCACGGCCAGGTCGCCACCGTATGAGATTAGCTGGTGGTTCAGCAATGCCACAACGGCGCAGGCTGCCACATTCATCGAGAAGGGGCTGATGCCAATGGCAAGGATGTTCTTGACGATGTACATTTTCGGTTCCCAGCAGTGGCGTTTGAATCGGATAAATGATTTGGGGTTCAGGAAGTGCATCACGGCCAGCAGCGCCGAGAAGGCCATCGAGATGGTCGTCGCCCAGGCACCGCCACGGATGCCCCAGCCCAGCAATACGATAAACAGGTAGTCGAGGACAATATTGAGCAGAGCGCCGCTGACCTGTATCCACATGGATTTCGAAGCATACCCCGAAGCCCGAATCAAGCCGGAAAGGTTGAATGTGAGTGTGGTAAGGAACATGCCGGGCAGTACGATGTCCATGTATTCTTGTGCCAATGAAATGGTCGTTGCAGAAGCCCCGAACAGCCCCAGAATGGGCCGCATGAACAGGTATCCGGCCGAGACGAACAAAGCCCCAAAGAAGAAGGTCAGAATCATGCTGTTGCCCAGAATCTTCTCGGCCCAGCGCACGTCTTTTCGCCCCAGTACGATACTCATGCGGGCTCCTGCACCGGCTCCCACCAGCGAGCCGAAGGCGTGGATGATGTTCATAATGGGCAGTGTAATGGCCAGCGCGGCAAGAATCAAGGCCCCGTTCTCCACGTGGCCGAGGAAAATGCTGTCCACCAAATTGTATACCGTGGCGATGATTTGTGTCACTACGGCGGGCAGCGTGTATTTCCACAGCAGTGCAGGAATATGCCGCGTACCCAGTTCTTTGGTTGTGTCTATCGTCTCGTTGCCCATCGATATTATCGTTTAATCTTGTTCTCCAGAGCCATGAAAGCATTGTATGCCACAAAGCCTCCGGCCAGTTCCATTGAGCGTTCATCCACCATTAGGTCAGGGCGGTGAAGGTTGCTGTAGGGGGTGCCGGGAATGTGGATGCCCACGCGGAAATAGCACGATGGAATCTTTTGGGCAAAGAAAGCGAAATCCTCGGCGGTCATTCTCAGGTCGAGCCACTCCACTTTTTCCTCGCCCAGAAAGGTCACGCCGTTGTCGTGTACCTGCTGGGTGCATTCATCGTCGTTGATGACGGGTGGGTAGCCGTAATCAATAAAAAGGTCGCATTCACCACCCATGCTTTCGGCTATGCCACAGCTTATCTTGCGTATTTTCTCGTGGCAGTCTAACCGCCACTGTGGGTCGAAGGTGCGGATGATGCCTTCCATCTTCACCTCATCGGGGATGATGTTGGTGCGGCCTTCGCCGATGAATTTGCCGAAACTGAGCACTGTCGGCATCATCGGAGCGGCGTTTCGGCTCACGATTTGCTGCAAAGCCACCACGATGTGCGAGGCGATGAGGATGGGGTCCACGCTCATGTGGGGAGTGGCGCCGTGACCTCCCTTGCCCTTCACCGTCCAATACAGCTCGTCGGTCGAGGCCATGTAGCGGCCTTTCTTCATGCCGATACGCCCAAAGTCCATTTCGGGCAGACAATGGAAGGAGTACATTTCGTTGGGTGTCACCTCAGCAAAGAGACCGTCGTCCATCATCATGCGGGCCCCGCCGGGGTACATCTCTTCCGACGGCTCGAATATCAGCATGATGCTGCCGCTCAGCCTGTCGCGTATTGCAGTGAGTATTTTGGCCGCACAGAGCAGTGAACTTGTGTGCATGTCGTGTCCGCAGGCGTGCATCACGCCGGGATTCTCAGAGGCGAAATCCAGGCCGGTGCACTCCTTGAGGGGCAGCGCGTCATAGTCTGCCCGCAGTCCCACGCAATAGTCGTCGGGGTCTTTCCCGCCGCGAATCATGGCCATTACTCCCGTCTTGCCGATACCCGTGTGGGGTTCCAACCCCATTTCCCGCAGTCGCTCGGCCACGAAAGCCATTGTGCCGAACTCCTGCTGGCTCAACTCTGGATGCCGGTGCAGATGCCGCCGCCACCCGATCACCTCGTCGCGGTACTGGTGGGAAAGGCCTTTTATGATATCAACTATGTTGTCCATTTATTATTTTAGCTCACTTGAATCTATTCACACTTTTTTACGGCAATATTGGCCGGTGTCCCTTCGATGATTTCGATGGTGGTGCCGTTCTCGACGGCGGGGAGCAGTGTCAGTCGGGTGCAGAGGGTCTCGGCGCAGATGTACTCCATGTGCTGCTTCACGGCCTCGTCCCATACACCGCTCTGCAGGTCGACGGTGATGCGGTCGGTGACATCGAATCCCTCCTTGCGGATGTTCTGGATGCGGTTCACCAGCTCGCGTGCTATGCCTTCGGCTTTCAGCTCGTCGCTCACCGTGATGTCGAGGGCGACGGTCAGACTGCCGTCGTTGGCCACCACCCAGCCGGGGATGTCCTGTGTGGCAATCTCCACATCGCTCAGCAGAATCTCGACGGGTTGCCCCTCGATGGTCAGCTGGCATTTGCCCGCAGCTTCGAGAGCATTGATCTGCTGTTGGCTGAACGCCTGAATCTCGTTGCTGATGGCCTTCATGATTTTGCCATAGCGGGGCCCCAGGGTCTTGAAGTTGGGTTTGATGCGTTTCACCAGAATGTCGTTGTCAGGCGCGAGGAACTCAATCTCCTTGATGTTCAGCTCGGAACAAATGAGGTGCTGCACACGTTCCACCTGTTGGCGGAAACTGTCGTCTTGCACGGGCAGCATAATCTTAGCCAATGGCTGGCGTACACGCAGATTACTCTTCTTACGGAGCGAAAGCCCCATCGAGCAAATCTTCTGTGCCAGTTGCATGCGCTCCTCCAGAGCCTTGTCAATCATCTCTTCATGAACTGTGGGGAACGGCACATGGTGTACCGATTCGGCCTCAATGCGGTGGGTGACACCGTTCAGGTCCAGGAACATGCGCTCGCTGAAGAAGGGGGCGATGGGCGACATGAGGCGGGCCAGTGTCTCGAGGCAGGTATAAAGAGTTTGGTAGGCCGACACCTTGTCGTCGGTCATCTCGCCTTTCCAGAAACGGCGGCGGCACAGGCGCACATACCAGTTGCTGAGGTTGGCATCCACAAACTCCTGTATGGCGCGGCCGGCGCGGGTAGGCTCGTAGTCGGCTAAAGCCTCGTCGACAGTTTTCACCAGCGTGTTCAGCTCGCTCAATATCCAGCGGTCAATTTCAGGACGTTTCTCTATGGGGAGGTCTGCTTCCTTATATTCGAAACCGTCGATATTGGCATACAACGCAAAGAAACTGTAGGTGTTATACAGGGTGCCGAACAACTTGCGGCGCACCTCGTCCACCCCTTCTATGTCGAACTTCAGGTTGTCCCAGGGTTGGCTGTTGGTAATCATATACCAGCGGGTGGCGTCGGGGCCCTCTTTCTTCAGGGTCTCGAAGGGGTCCACGCCGTTGCCCAAGCGTTTCGACATCTTGTTGCCGTTCTTGTCGAGTACCAGTCCGTTGCTTATCACATTCTTGAAAGCCACGCTGTCGAAGCACATGGTGGCTATGGCGTGCAGTGTGTAGAACCAGCCGCGCGTCTGGTCCACACCCTCGGCAATAAAGTCTGCCGGGAACTGGCTTGCCTTCAGCGGCTCGCCCATATAGTGGATTTGGGCGTAGGGCATGGCCCCGCTGTCGAACCACACGTCAATCAGGTCGGGTTCGCGCATCATGCGGCGGCCGGTGGGCGACACCAGCACCACATTGTCAATATAGGGTCTGTGCAGGTCGTATTTCTCCTCGCGGTAGGGGTTGCGGTCCATCACTCCGGCGGCCACGGCCTTGTCAATCTCCTTGCGCAGCTCCTCAACGCTGCCGATGCATATTTCCTCCTTGCCGTCCTCGGTGCGCCAGATGGGCAGCGGGGTTCCCCAGTAGCGGCTGCGGCTCAGGTTCCAGTCCACAATGTTCTCCAGCCAGTTGCCGAAACGGCCCGTGCCGGTGGCCTCGGGTTTCCAGTTGATGGTCTTGTTCAGCTCGATCATGCGGTCGCGCATGGCCGTGGTGCGGATAAACCAGCTGTCCAGCGGATAGTAGAGTACGGGCTTGTCCGTGCGCCAGCAGTGGGGGTAGCTGTGAGTGTGCTTCTCACTGCGGAACAGTTTGCCCTGCTCTTTCAGCATCACCACCAGCTCCACATCGAGGCTCATGTCCTTCTCGGTCTTGGTGGGGTCGAAGGCGTTCTTCACAAACTTGCCCGCATACTGGCCGTACAGCGCCAGGTCCACATTCTCGCTCACCCATTCGGGGTCGAGGTCTTCCACCTTCCAGAATTTTCCGGTGCGGTCCACCATAGGGGCCTGTTTGCCGTCGCGGTCATATACCAGCAGGTCGGCTATGCCGCCCTTCTTGGCCACGCGGGCATCGTCAGCACCGAAAGTGGGAGCAATGTGTACGATACCCGTTCCGTCCTCGGTAGTGACGTAGTCGCCCAGTATAATGCGGAATGCCTCCTCTTTGCGGGCCGTGCGGTGGGTCTGTTCGGCAGCGTTCACCACCGTGGGCTTCACCCAGGGAATCAGCTGTTCGTAGGCAATGCCTTCCAGTGCGGTTCCCTTGCACTCGCCAAGTACCGTGCAGTGCAGCAGCTTCGATTTCTCATCAGGTTCGCCCTCGGTGAAGAAGTTGCCCATCAGAGCCTTGGCCATCACGATGCGGCAGGGGGTGCCGTTGTAGGGGTGTGTGGTCTGGAGCAGCACATAATCGATGGCCGGGCCTACACACAGGGCGGTGTTCGAGGGCAGGGTCCACGGTGTGGTGGTCCATGCTATGGCATAGGCGGGCATGTCGTTGTCCGCCGTGGTGCCGAAGGCTTGCTGCAGCTTGGCTGCGGCATCCTCCAGACGGAACATGGCCACACACGTGGTGTCCTTCACGTCGCGGTAGCAGCCGGGCAGGTTCAGCTCGTGGCTCGACAGGCCTGTCCCGGCGGCGGGGCTGAAGGGCTGAATGGTATAACCTTTGTAGAGCAGCCCCTTGTCGTAGAGTTTCTTCAGCAGAAACCACAGCGTCTCAATATACTCATTCTCGAATGTGATATAGGGGTGCTTCAGGTCAACCCAGTAGCCCATCTGTTTGGTCAGTTCGTCCCAAAGATCCTTGTATTGCAGCACCTCGGTGCGGCAGGCGTTGTTATAGTCATCCACGCTGATTTTCTTGCCGATGTCCTCCTTGGTGATGCCCAGCTTTTTCTCCACACCCAGCTCTACAGGCAGGCCGTGGGTGTCCCATCCCGCCTTGCGGTCCACAAAGTAGCCCTTCTGCGCCTTGTAGCGGCAGAACACATCTTTGATGGTGCGGGCCATGACATGATGGATGCCGGGTTTGCCGTTGGCCGACGGGGGGCCGTCATAGAATACGAAAGAGGGGTGACCCTCGGCAAGCTGCTGCCCTTTCTCAAAAGTCTCGTTCTCTTCCCAAAAGCGGCGTATCTCCTCGCCAATCTGGGTCATGTTAAGCTGTTTGTACTCTTTGTAACTCATTTGACCTATAATATATTATTCTTTATCTTTAAGTATTGCACACATTAATAACGCTTTGCGCCGTGACGGCGCAAAGAATCCAGTCTGCAAAGATACAAAAAAAAACTCATTCATCCCCGATAAATCCCCCTGTTTAACAAATCGGCCATTTTTTTTAGACGTGGCTGCACCGTGCGGTTAGGGGTGCCATCGCCGTTTTCCCCGTGGCGGTGTTGGGGACAATCGCATGGCACTCGGTGTACAACTATTGCTCACGGCATAAACCTCCGCCTCGTTCCGTGCGGGACCTGGCGGAGGCTCATGCACTATGGTGCCCGTCGCCCAGCATCACTCTTTTTAGAATATGCAGCTGCGGAGCCATGTGGCGGGCAAAAGACTTGAGCGTAGCACCCTGCTGGTCAATGCCGGACATTGCGGACGCTCTTCCGGCGTGCTGTGGGAAGGAGGGGGCGGGGTGCAGCCCCGATTGTGATTCCCCATTGCGTTGGCCGAGGCAAGCCATTGGTTTGGCGGCAGTGCGTGGAAATGGCGGTTATGAGCCATAGGAGTGGTGTGCGATTATTGGACTTGGAGCGTGGCCAGTACGGGTTGGGAGGGGGCGGAGGCCGGAAGCATGGGCGCGCCGGAGGGGGGAGAGGTTTGGGGCGCGGGGCGGATTGGGCCGGGCTGGGAGGGCCAGAACAATAGCGGACACACCGCCGGCGGGGCGGTGTGTCCGTAGTGGGATATGCTGTGGCGCAGCGTTTAGCGGATGAGGAAGGAGAACTTGGAGAAGTTCTTGAGGGCGATACCGGTGCCGCGGGCCACGGCGCGGAGGGGGTCTTCGGCAATGTGGACCTGCAGCTTGGTCTTGGACGAGATGCGCTGGTCGAGACCGCGGAGCAGGGAGCCGCCGCCGGCCAGGTAGATGCCGGTGCGGTAGATGTCGGCAGCCAGTTCGGGCGGTGTGGCCGAGAGGGTGTCGAGGATGGCCTGCTCGATGCGGGCGATGGATTTGTCGAGGGCGTGGGCAATCTCTTTGTAGTTGACTGATATTTCCTTGGGAAGTCCGGTGAGGAGGTCGCGGCCCAGGGTGGGATAGTCCTCGGGCGGTTCGTCGAGTTCGCTGACGGCGGCGCCGACTTTGATTTTCACTTGTTCGGCGGTGCGCTCGCCGATGACCATGTTGTGCTGTTTGCGCATGTATTCGACCACGTTCTCGTTGAATTCGTCGCCGGCGACGCGGATGGAGTTGTTGCAGACGATGCCGCCGAGGGAGATGACGGCGATTTCGGCTGTGCCGCCTCCGATGTCGACAATCATGTGGCCTTCGGGTTCGAGGACGTCGATGCCGATGCCGATGGCGGCGGCCATGGGTTCGTGGATCATGCGGATTTCTTTGGCTCCGGCCTGCTCGGCGCTTTCGCGCACGGCGCGTTCCTCGACGTTGGTGATGCCGGAGGGGATGCAGATGACCATGCGCAGCGACGGGGGCATGAAGGAGCGGTTGATGTTGGTCATGCCGATGAGTTCGCGGATGAGGTGCTGGGCCATCTCGAAGTCGGCGATGACGCCGCCCCGCAGGGGCCGCACGGTTTCGATGTTTTTGTTGTCGGTCTTGCCGGCCATCATCTGGGCGCGTTTGCCGACGGCGATGATGCGGTTGTTGTTGCGGTCGACGGCCACGATGGAGGGTTCGTCGACGACTACTTGGTCGTTGTGGATGACGATGGAGTTGGCTGTGCCAAGGTCCATGGCTACCTCTTTGTTGAAGAATGAAAATAAACCCATTTATACTTTACTATTTTTTTTCGGATTGATGATAGGTGTTATACGTAAAAAATTGAAAAAGGTTTCGTTTAGTGCTTAAAATGTCTGTAGCCGGTGATGGCCATGCCCATGTGGTTCTTTTCGCAGTAGTCGATGGAGTCTTGGTCGTGGATGGAGCCGCCGGGGTGCGCCACGGCGGCGATGCCGGCCCCGTGGGCTATCTCGACGCAGTCGGCAAAGGGGAAGAAGGCGTCGCTGGCCATGACGGCTCCGTTGAGGTCGAAGCCGAAGGACTGGGCTTTGGCGATGGCCTGGCGCAGGGCGTCGACGCGCGAGGTCTGGCCGGTGCCGCTGGCGCAGAGTTGGCCGTTCTTGGCCAGGACGATGGCGTTGCTCTTGGTGTGCTTGACAAGGATGGTGGCGAAGGCGAGGTCGGCGGCTTGCTGGGGGGTGATGGGGGTGGAGGTGACGCTGCGTGACATGTCGGCAGCGGTGGGGACGATGGTGTCGCGGTCCTGCACCAGGATGCCGTCGAGGGCGTTGCGGAACACAGTGGGACTCATCTGGAAGGCGTTGCGCTTGAGGATGATGCGGTTTTTCTTGCCCCGGAGGATGGCGAGGGCGTCGTCGTCGTAGGCGGGGGCGATGCAGACTTCGAAGAAGATTTTGTGCATTTCTTCGGCCACTTCCTTGGTGATGGTGCGGTTGGTGACGAGTACGCCGCCAAAGGCGGATACGGGGTCGCCGGCCAGGGCGTCGGTCCAGGCTTGGAGCAGGGTGGGACGGGTGGCGAGGCCGCAGGCGTTGTTGTGCTTGAGGATGGCGAAGGTGGTGTCGGCGTAGTCGTCGATGAGGGCGCAGGCGGCGTCGATGTCGCCGATGTTGTTGTAGGAGATTTCTTTGCCGTTGAGTTTGGTGAAGCAGGCGTCGAGGTCGCCGTAGAAGCAGCCTTTCTGGTGGGGGTTTTCGCCGTAGCGGAGGGTATTGGCTTTGGTGCTGCTGAGTTTGAAGGCGGGGATTTGTTCCTGGCGGTTGAAGTAGTTGAAGATGGCGGTGTCGTAGTGGGAGCTGACGTTGAAGGCGCAGGCGGCAAAGTGGCGGCGCTGCTGGAGGGTGGTGGCGCCGTCCTGCTCGGTGTAGAGTTTGAGGAACTCGGCGTAGTGGTCAACGGAGGGGATGATGACTACGTCGTTGAAGTTTTTGGCGGCGGCGCGGATGAGGGAGATGCCGCCGATGTCGATTTTCTCGATGATGTCCTGCTCGGCGGCCCCGCTGGCGACGGTGGCTTCGAAGGGGTAGAGGTCGACGATGACGAGGTCGATTTCGGGTATTTCGTACTGGGCCAGTTGCTCGCCGTCGGAGAACATGTCGCGGCGGCTCAGGATGCCGCCGAAGACTTTGGGATGGAGTGTCTTGACGCGGCCGCCGAGGATGGAGGGGTAGCCGGTGAGGGATTCGACGGTGACGGGCTCGATGCCGAGGTCGTGGATGAATTTGCAGGTGCCGCCGGTGGAGTAGATGGTGACTCCCTGATGGTCGAGGGCTCTGACGATGTCTTCAAGTCCGTCTTTGTAGTAGACGGAGATTAAGGCTGATTTTATTTTTTTAGGTTCCATGGGTCGGATATTTTTTCAAGTCGTTACTGGGGAGGTTAGTCTCCGAATTCGATGCCGAGGCCTTTGGCGGTGTGGACGAGGCTGCCTTTGGGGTCGACCAGGTTCTGGGCCTTGACGGCCTCTGCGAGGGGCACGGCCACGATGTCGGGGTGGTGGTAGGCCACCATTTGCCCGTATTGCCCCTGGATGACAAGTTCCATGGCGCGGACACCGAACTGGGAGGCCAGGATGCGGTCGAAGGCGATGGGGGTGCCGCCGCGCTGCAGGTGGCCGAGGATGGTGCAGCGGATGTCGTGCTCGACACCGGCTTCTTTGAGGTCGGCGGCCAGCTGGTGGCCGATGCCGCCGAGGCGTATGTGTTGGTAGCCCACTTCTGAGGTCTTGGTGCCCACGGCGGTGCCGCCTTTGGGTTTGGCCCCTTCGGCCACGACGATGATGCAGTAGCCGTGGCGTTTGTTGTAGCGCTGCTCGATTTTGTCTTTTATTTTGTTGATGTCGTAGGGGATTTCGGGAATGATGCAGATGTCGGCTCCGCCGGCGATGGCGCAGTGGAGGGCTATCCAGCCGGCATCGCGGCCCATCACTTCCATGATGAAGACGCGGTTGTGGCTGGCGGCGGTGGTGACGAGCTTGTCGATGGCTTCGGTGCAGATTTGTACCGCCGTCTGGAAGCCGAAGGTGTAGTCGGTGGATGAGAGGTCGTTGTCGATGGTTTTGGGCACGCCGACGATGTTGAGTCCTTTCTGGGCCAGGCCGAGGGATATGCGCTGGGAGCCGTCGCCGCCGATGTTGATGACGGCGTCGACACCGAGGTATTGCAGTTTGCGGATCATCTCGTCGCTGCGGTCAACGGTGGTCCAGGTGCCGTCCTGCTGGCGGATGGGCCAGGCGAAGGGGCCGCCCTTGTTGGTGGTGCCGAGGATGGTGCCGCCCTGAATCTGGAGGCCTTCCACTTTCTTTTCGTCCAGCTCCACTATCTCGGTGGGCTCGCGGAGCACACCGTTGAAAGACTCGATGCAGCCAATCACCTCCCAGTTTTTCTCCTGCGAGGCACGCTTCACGATGCCGCGGATTACGGCGTTGAGGCCGGGGCAGTCGCCGCCTCCGGTAAGGACCATTACTCTTTTCAGTGCCATAGTGGTTCGTTCTTATTCACTAATATATAATGGGTTACACGATAACTCGCGCCCCATTGGAAAATACAAATATACACTTTTTTTTTGGTTGAACAAGTTTTTGTTTTTTGAACCATCGCTTTGCGGAAATGTGGCAATTCGAAAAAAAGTCGTATCTTTGCTTTTGTCAACTGTCGGCATCCGCCACTCCGAGTGTGGGCGTATCGGCATGATAACGATTGGTTTGATACGAAAAAACGTTTTTGGATATGAACTTGAAATTTATGGGAGCCACCCGCGAGGTGACAGGCAGCAAGCACTTGATCACAACAAAGAAAGGATTGAAAATACTGCTCGACTGCGGCATGTATCAGGGCAAAGGTTTGGAAACAGATGCTATGAACCGCGACTTGGGATTCATCCCGTCGGAGATTGATTATCTCATCCTCTCCCATGCCCATATTGACCATTCAGGTTTGATTCCGTACATCTATAAGGAGGGATTCCGCGGCACGGTGCTCTGCACCCCTGCCACGCGCGACCTCTGCGCCATCATGCTGGCCGACGCCGGCCGCATACAGGAGGCCGATGTGCACACCTTCAACAAGAAACGCAAAGCACAGGGCGAGGACCCTGTGGAACCGATCTATACCGAGCAGGATGCGCAGGAGTGCATGAGTTGCTTTATCAGTGTGCCATACCACAAACCCTTTGCCATTGAGGACGAGGTGACGGTGGAGTTTTTCGATGCCGGACATATCCTGGGCAGCAGTTTCGTGTTCCTGCAGGTCAAGGACGGCCGTCGGGTCATCAAGCTGGGCTTCACGGGCGATATAGGCCGCTATGACAAGCGCATATTGAAAGACCCTGAACCATTCCCGCAGGTCGACTACCTGATTATGGAGTCCACTTATGGCGACAGGCTTCACTCCACGCTCGAAGACGCTGAGAAGGAGTTGCTCATGGCTGTGCTCGACACCTGCACCAAGAAGAAAGGCAAACTCATCATACCGTCGTTTGCCGTGGGGCGTGCGCAGGAGATAATCTACGCTCTGGACCGTCTGGAGTCGGCCAACCTGCTGCCCGACATTGATGTCTTTGTCGACAGCCCCCTGAGTGTGTCGGCCACCAACATCATGCGGCTGCATAGCGAGTGTTTCGGGAGCCAGATACTCGACTATATGAAAAAAGACCCCGACCCCTTCGGTTTCGACCGTCTACAGTACATCCAGTCCGTCGAGGCATCCAAGGCTCTCAATGTGCGGCACAAGCCCTGTGTCATTATATCCGCCTCCGGCATGATGGAGGCCGGTCGCGTGAAGCACCATCTGGCCAACCATATCGACGACCCCTCGACCACAATCCTCTGCGTGGGCTACTGCGAGCCTAAGACACTCGGGGCCCGTATCATGCGGGGTGATAAGGAGGTGTCAATTTTCGGCCATCGCTATTTGGTGCGGGCCGAGTTGCGCCGCATCGAATCTCTTTCTGGTCATGGCGACTACAGCGAAATGATTCGTTACATTGGCTGTCAAGAAAAGAGCAAATTGAAGAAGATATTCCTCGTGCATGGCGAAGCCGAGACGCAGGAACACTTCCGCGACACCCTATCCGAGCTGGGCTGGAAACATGTCGAGATACCCGAATTCCGCCAGGAGGTTGAGTTGTAGGGTTATAGGTCAGTTGTCGGAATTGCCATTGTGGCTGGAGTACTCTGAATATCCCGAATGATCAGAGTGTTCTGAGGGTTGTTGCCTCCCCTTTCATGGGTATTATTGAGTGGCGTGGGGAGGGTCCGACTCTGCATTATGCCGATATACCAAGTCAGATGCTTACCCCATAAACTGTTGGTAGCAGTTTCATGACTGAGG
>OCTW011540736.1_pt1 | contig 20822 bp, 16 predicted proteins | sample 1539671 | NCBI WGS metagenome assembly OCTW01 (sample SAMN02144230, study PRJEB22623) | gut metagenome | biome: sheep rumen | host: Ovis aries | place: New Zealand
CTAATCCGAGGAATCTGATCACTGTCAGATTCCTCCCTTGTTTTTAATCATGATTGCGGGACTTACGAAGTGAGTTTCGTAATTACCTATCAGATACAGTATTACAATTCATACTATATTTCTTCTGCATAACTGAAGATATTATTCTATTATGTGACTTAATATCTATAAGGAGGATATTATCACTTCACAACTTTACCATCCTTAACAGTATAGCTCTTTCCGCCATACTTGACAGTTCCGGAATAACCAAACTGAACCTTACCACCCTTGCAGTACCATGAACCGATCGAATTCTTTGCTATACCGGTGAAACTAAAATCAACCTTGCCGTTTTTTATACACCACCAGCCGTTTGAATTCTTCTCTACCGAATCAACAAACCGGACCATACCTCCGCTGACGAACCACCAGCCTGACTGGCCGCTCACCGTGCCCTGGATAACATCCTTCTTATTGAAATCAACCTTTCCGTCCTTACAATACCACCAGCCGTTACTGTTCTTTGCAAAACCGGTAAAGCCAAAGTCAACCTTGCCGTTCTTTATACGCCACCAGCCGCTTGAATTCTTCTCTACCGAATCAACAAACTGAACCTTACCACTCTTTACTAACCACCAGCCGCTCTGACCGTTTACGGTTCCTTTTATTATGTCATTTTTATTAAAATCAACCTTACCTCCTTTACAGTACCACCAGCCGTTACTGTTCTTTGCGAAGCCGGTAAAGCTGAAGTCAACCTTGCCGTTCTTTATGCACCACCAGCCGTTATCGTTCTTCTCAACAGAATCAATGTACTGAACCTGTCCTTTCTTAACATACCACCAGTCACTGCCATATTTTGCAACACCGGTGAAGTTCGGATCAAAGGCATAGGCCTTAAATTCCTTCTTAGTCGTCACCTTTTTGCCATTAAGTCTCACGGAAGCTGTACATGTTTCGATTCCAGTTTTTGTGAGTGTCGGTTTCTTTGTAATCTTGCTCGTAACATTTGCCTGTATATAGATAACATGATTTTTGTCATTCTTACCTACAAGCTTTGCCATTGCATTTTTACCATTCCATGTCCACACAGGATTGTCATAGTTATAGGCAACGGCAGCCGCTTTATTTGAAACAGGTATATTTGTCGACTTGGAAATACCATTTTCCTCGAACAGTCTCTTAACAATAGTCTGGAATTCCGAGCGGGTTACTCTGCCGTATGGATCAATCTTCTGCTCAGATTTCGGCGCGCCTGCCTTGCCCTTTCCTGCCATGATATTCCATGTAGCTGACCAGCAGATAGCCTCCCAGTGATCATAGTCAACATCATAATAGTCTATATATTCGTCACTTCTTCCGAAATCGATTGATCTCTTATACCCTTTAAGTTCAGAATATCTCATCAGCATAAAGCAGGCATCCTGCCTCGTGATCCATTCACCAACACCAAAATTGCCTGAAGAAATATAAGGATAGCCTACACATATTTTGTTCTTCTCGCCCCAGAGAAGCGCATTTGTGTACCAGGCTCCCGACTTCACATCCTTAAAGCTTGTCTTAAGGCCGCTGACCGATGGTTTTCCTGCGAGTTCATACAGAGTCTGCACAACTGTCTCACGGGTAAGAAGATCCTTCTCGTTAACGCCGTCATCCAGATCTGAATAAATAATACCTGTTGAAGATGTCGTACTACCGGACTTGGCATTTACTACTACTCCGTCATTTACCCAGATATAATATTTATTCTCATCACTTGTTGAAGTTTCACCGCCAAAATCAATGGTCCATGATCGACCGAACCACTCCTGTGCAAACTCGCCTTCTTTATATGTCTTGATAAGAAATGGATTATTACTTATATCCAGCGAAGAGATATTATTTATAGCAGCCTGGAGATAACGAAGCTTTGGATTCTTCGAAAGATTCAGTGAAGTAAGCTGATTATCCTCGCAATTAAGTATTACAAGCTTAGGATTCTTCGAAAGATCAAGCGTCTTGATCTCGTTATAGCTGCAGATCAGCTTGTTTAATTCTGGATTCTTACTAACGTCCAGGGTTTTGATATCATTATCCGCACAGTTATAATACTGAAGTCCCGGATTCTTACTGATATCGATGGCTCCGAGTCCCGGATTGTTCCAGACATCAAGTCTCTTCATCAAAGGATTGTGTGTAACATCCAGCTTCTTCAGCTTATTTCCGAAAGCATCCAGATGAGAAAGCTTTGGATTCTTAGAAACATCAAGTGATGTCAGTTCACACGAACCGCAGGTAAGATGCTCAAGCTCCGGGTTGTGGGTAACATCGAGTGATTTAATAGGATTTGTGTTGCACTCGATATAAGCCATCTTCGGATTCTTAGACACATCAAGCGTTGAAATATTGCAATCATAGCAATAAACCCAGACCAGTTCCGGATTATGAGACATATCAATCGTTGTCAGATTATTATTCGAGCACCAGAGACCCCTGAGGTCCGTATTCTTACTGATATCTATAGTTGATATCTCATTATCCTTACACCATAGTCCCTGAAGGTCAACAAAATACTCAACTCCCTTAACAGACTTGATATTCATTCCTTCGCAGTAAATATTTAATGTCAGGCCTATCTCATTTGCGTCCAGAATTCCGTTTCCGTCACGGTCATAATCTCTTCCTGAGATCACTGCTCTAAAATTATCATCCGGAAAATTCGCCGCATTGATCTTTACCGGCTGAATTCCGGCCGCATACGCCTTGTTTTCTCCTTTACCCAAAGAAAACACTCCGCCTCCGAAAGGCAGTATCCCACTTCCGGCAGCCATCATCATCGCCATACATCCGGCAACAAATCTCCTAAACTTCCCTTTCTGTTTTGTCATACTTTTAACCTTTCCCTTCTTTGTAAATACCCTTTAGATAACCTTCCGGCCGAAATCACGACCTGATTTTATGAATCTCCCGACCGGGCCCTAACCGGTCAGTATATTACTACTGTGCCTACGCAGCACAGTTTTAATCAACTTATTCGAATCATCCCGCTGCATAGCACAAACTTCTGTCCTATATTATTCTCAGTCCAGATCTTCGTTCAGTTCCTCCGTTCCCTCAAGCACGAATCTGCCCTCACGTATTATGTCAACCTCAGTACCATCCTCTTCAACTGTATATATCCTTCCCAGTTCATCGAAAGGAATCGTTATATCCGTATGGCAGTTAAAATAAGCCTTTTCCGGCTCCGTATCTCTGAGAGCACTGAAGCTGTTCTCCTTCGAAACAATCTCCTTGCCGTCCGGATTAAATATCCTTGTTTCCTCCATATGCCTGTAGCAGGTATCACCAACTGCAAAGTGAGGCCCGGTCTTCTCCATGATAAGTATCGGCAGTTTGCCCATGATACCATATTTATTCGCCATACTATAGGCCGCGGTATTGGTTCCTATTGCGAACTCTCCCAGTGGCAGCGTCTCTCTGTTCTGTAATACATTTTCCTTTATATACGCCCTGTTTTTCTCCTCGTCCTCGAAATTGCTGCAGGTGAAATCCGTTACACAGCCGTCCTCGAAATCCATCCTCAGATTCTTGTAAAGAAGTCCGTTAAGATAAACATGACTCACATGAAGCGTACCCTTTGTGCCTTCAAGAACCGGTGATGTAAATACCTCTCCAACAGGTATATTAACATCGGCCGTACAGTTTTCAAACTGTGACTCATGTTCCGGATCAGCAAGCTTTCTCATGGAAACACGTATATCCGTAAGATTACCGTTACGTCCTTCAACCTTGACATATGAAGCCCGGTCAAGCACATCGATCATGCACTGATGAATTCTCTGATATTTATTACTGTCCAGCGTATTGAGTCTGACCGTGTCCTTAAATACCTCTTCAAACCTCTCATGAACCTCCGGAACAGGAAATGCTATTATCGTGAAGCTGTATTTATCTCCCGGAATATATTCATTCACCAGTTCTCCGCTTCTCGTAGCAAACTCTGTATAAAGTTTCTGCTGAGCATCGGTATATGCGGATGCATCATCCTTCGCAGTCGGTTCAGCAGTTTTCTCTCCAAAGCTTTCGATCACTGCTGGTCCTGCGTATACGGCCGCATCTTCTCTGTATTCCTCGTAAACCTTTCTCATTATGTCGAGCTTCCGCTCAATAAATCTCTTATTCAGGAAGAATGCATCATCACATCTGTGGTCATAATCAAACTGCATGTTGAGGGAAATATTGGTAAATCCCTGCCTTATCACCTGTTTACGATTTATACGGCCCACTGCATACCTGCACAGGATTGGCTTAAGTCCGATCTTATCAAAGCCCTTTATTGCAGCCCTGACTATTCTTTCCTGTCCGATTGAATATCTTATGTTAACCGTTTTCTTTCCGTCAAACGGAACATTCATGGTTTCAAAGCCCCTTCTGAAGCCCTCTACAAAGGTATCAGCGATCTTGTTAATCTCCTCCTGTGGAAGCGATGCCAGATACTTTGAAAGCCCTCTTTCATTATCCCCGATATATTCACCGTAACTGTACAGGTAATCCTCTGTTTCAAGATCAGCTTCGGTACATATCTTATATGACAGACCTTCTATTGGAAGAAGTATCTCCTCGATCCTCTCTCTGACCAGCTCCTCAGAATAGTCGTAAGCATAATAATATAGAGCTTCTTCAACCGCCTTAAGACTAGGCTTTCCCTCAGCAGTGCATATAGAATATATCTCCAGGAACAACTCCATAAGTATCAGAACATCAAAAGCCTTGTCATCTGCGATAAGCATCGGAAAACTGTATATTTCCGAGTAAAGGAACGACATAGCCTTACCAAAGCTCCCGAGCTTTTCCGCAGAGCACTCAGGATTAAGATAGCTCTTGCTGTAGTTTTCGTCTCTAAGCTCCTCAAAAACCTTTTCATTTCTTTCACGCAGCTTTAGAAGTGAAGGAATGTCTCCGGAAGTTTCCTCTGAGGCTGAAAAGCCATCGTCTGTTTTTTTTATACAACCATATAGTTCAAGCGTAAATATAATATATTCGGCCACATGATTAAAATAATCTGTCTTTACACACGGTTCCAGAGCGATACCTTGTATTCTATTAATCGATAAGTCAAACCTTTCTTTAATCTCATTACTGATTATCAATTGTTTATCTCCATTTCCCATAAGTTTAAATGCATCTGTAAATTCAAACACCCGCAGAAGTGTTAAATCCAGAGTAAATATAACACAACTACGGGTGACCGACAATTATCAAAAATAAAAACTTCAATTCAGTCTTCGAAATCAAAAGGTGAAACAGTAGTATCATTTATGGTTCAACTTCTTGAATAAAACCTCTTCCTGTACATGCATTTTCCTATACTATAAAAAATGATTCCGGATAAAAACTCAACAAGCGGAACATAACCTGATTTATCATTATTGTATCTGATCATCATTCCCCATGTTAACTCAGCATTTAAAACCCTCATATCCAAAGCGTCACTTATCATTATCATCAATGGAATGACGATCATCATAAACAGAACTGTCAATTCCACTTTACCACTGTAACAAATCAAAAAAAACATAGCAGAGAGGACCATAAAAGAATGCATACCGATAATTATAAACGATAATAAATAAACATGCCCTCCATGAATCATTATGGATACTATTTCTCCAAAATACATCCCTATGATAAGTAATATCGTGTCACAATACATTATTCTGCATACATTATCTAATTTGTTGAAACGATTGATTATAAACTTGTTTTGTAAATAAAAGCTCTCAACCATACCTCCGATAAACAGTATCGGGTAAAACACAATATACCATAAAAACGGTGAATATATATCCCACTGATCCTTCCCGGCACGTTCAAAACCTTGCATTGCCCATGGAACAGTCTTATCCTGTAACAAACAGACACACATCGTAAAAATCATCACATAGCACATATATTTAATTATAATTCTATTGTGTATGTTTCCTCTCAAGATTATATCCTCTTTGTTATCTTCCCTCCGTTTAAAATAAACACCTCGTCACATAACAACTCTATATCCTCTTTGTTATGGCTTGCTAAAAGAATTACCGTTCCTTCCTTCTTATAGTCCAATATTACTTGTCTGATCAGTTCAACACCCGCATCATCAAGACCATTCATCGGTTCATCCAAAACTAAAATATCCGGTTTTTCCATAATAGCCTGCGCAATTCCTAAACGCTGTTTCATTCCCAGTGAGTATTTTCCGACTTTCTTCTTAGATTTAGGATCAAGTCCGACCATTCTCATGGTATCCTCTATTTCCTTAATGATTATCCTATTTTTTATTTCAGCCAAAAATCTCAGATTATCCAACCCGGTCTCATGCCATAAAAAGCCGGGATTTTCTATTAAAGCGCCCAAATTATCAGGAAATTCAAGATCATCTCCAATCACTCTGTCGCCTACCCTCACTTCTCCCTCATCAACTCTTATATATCCACAGATTATCTTAAACAGGACGGATTTACCCGACCCGTTTCTACCAACAAATCCATAAATCATATTATCATGTAATTTAAGGTTGATCCCGTCAATTACCGTTTCGTCCCTGAATTTCTTATAAATATTATTCAACTCAATAATTGGTTTCATTATGAATTCTCCTTCGATAATACATAAAATTCAGCATCTTTAACAATCTTTTCTCCTATAATATATGTTAGATATATCAGGAACATAAAAAAACAAATTGAAAAACCGGCAGACGATATTTCATGATCGTAACCGGATGGAAAGCATCCATTTCTGAATAAGCTGAACTTGCGGATAAAATTGCTTGTTCCCAGCAATCCGAGTCTGTCAATAGCCGACGAAATCACATATAATCCTATAACAGCAATTGTTCCTGATGCAAACCTATTCATTCTGACATTAAAAACAAATAGCATTCCACATAACAACAGACCGAATAACCACATGCATGCAAATGTATAGATCATAACAGCTATAGGCGATATCAAAAGGATATCTTTGTTTACTGCTATTATCCCATATTTGCTCATTCTTTGTGTCGTATTTCCCGCTATCATCATCATGGTCCGGCTCCACTTGTTTTCTAAGTAGCCTTTTGATATAAACGGTAATATAGATGCAACAGTAACTACAAAATAATATAAAAACGACTGAATAATTACATATAACCACATCGATCTGTACCACAGTTTTCTTCCGGTTCTGTGAATAAGCATAAATGAACCCGCATCAATAAAGGGCGCATCCCAGAATACTAACAAGCATCCACAAAAAATCAGTGTAACACTTACTGTTCCACTCATCGACTGTATATAGCCCTCCGAAAAATGAACTGTATGCGCTCCTATATACTTAAGATATCTGAGAGACTGTGTAAATGCCAACAAAACTCCTCCGATATATCCGACAATAGTGTTTCGATTGATCAATTCTTTCTTTATTTTTCTTTTACATATCGCAAAAGCCTTCTTATATCCTTCCACGTTTAATATCACCCCGAAACTTAATCAATATAGCAGCTGTAACCAAAACTATATATAATGCATACTGAACATACACCCTGACTATTGAATAATCCCCATGAACGTCCCACCTAATCATACTACTTGGAAAAAATAGCTGGAGTTTTCCAAACAACAGATGAACCTGCCATGAAACATGATAAATAAGAAAAGGCATGATATATGCAGCATATTTATTTTTTATGGTCATTGATAACAGTAATGTCACTTCAGCCCATAGAATTCCAAAAAGAATAAAAAGAAGGCCTTTAAGCAAAACAACGTAATAACCCGACCACTTTGTTATTACACCATACCATATCCAGTCCTCACTCACTTGTGGTTTATTATTTAAAGTGGTAGGTTCACATATCGCAATACCAACAAGAACCATTATAAGATATGCCATGCCCATCACTACTGCTCCACCCAAACAGCTTAAAATTATTTTTCTTTTAATATATTTTTTCCGTCCTTCACGTATTATTTCCGGATGAATAAACCCACTGCTTCTTTCTTCAAGATAAGAAAATGCGTAAGGAATTCCGGGGAATAAACCTGCAACAGGAACAAACCACGCCAGAGCCACAGTATCATGTATAAAAGAATTAATATCAAGCCCTATTCCCTGACTCAGATCGTATTGCCATAATCTTTGAATATAGGAATATTCAAACCATAGTGGCAGATGTGCGATTAATATCGTAACTATCAATTTGGGTGATATCATCAGTCTTTTTATCTCAGAAATAGTTTTCATCGAATCACCTTACTCCTTCCAGCATCCGATATAATCCTTAAGAAGCTCTCCTGTTTCCGCATCAAAACAAAGTGCACATATATAATTATCATTCCCCATAGTCATACAGATACTCCATGCTGGTATGATCTCATTATTACTATTCACGTAATACACAAGTTCAAGCTTAACTATGTTATTTATTACAAGTTTTCCTGAAGAATACCTGCTGCCTAATATATCTGCTATTGTTTCAGGAGCTATTACCTCTGATACTTGTACAGGATCATCCATCAAATAACCGGATAAGATACTGATACTAAGAATCTGACCATCCGAACTGATCACATTGACAGCACCATATGCACAATAATCATCAAACAACAGAACACCGTTTAAAGACCTTGTCATGCTAATGTAATCAAATTCGCCCTTATCATAGTACTCAATATGAGACATATAGTATTCCGTCTCAATCTTATTCTTCTCTAAGACAAGCCTTATATCACGTGCATTTTTTTTAATATGATCCTTCTCCTGAGCATTGTAATTATATTCGTTTTTATTTACAGCTTCACCATGACCACTAACAATTTCTCTTTCCTTTAGGTTATCATAATCAAGCTTCATATCATCAATATATAGTTTTTCGCCCAGATCATCCGAAGTATATGTTCCTTCCCCCGAATCCGACCATACAGGCATTCTGTTAATTATACTTTCGATATCATCTATGCTGTATTCATTCTTTTCAGCCTTTCCCTTATATACAATGCCACTAATTTTGATTTCAGCATTGACCATTAGTTTTTCTCCGCCCGCATCGTATTCCCTGACGAGATATCTACCATTTAAATCCTCCAAATCATTACAGCTAATCTTGGACATAGCAGAACTGTTATTTTTACCGGAATTATCCGGTGCGTCAGGCTCACGTCTGGCGCATCCTGATAATCCCGACATAAAACAGAAGCAAACAATTATTAATAATCTTATTTTACATCTGCTTACCATGCATTCCACACTCCCGTTGCATCTCCATGTACCGAAGTCGGATAATCTGTATCCAGTCTTGATCCAAGCCAATATGCCTGACACGTACCCATTCCGGAATACCACCCTGTCTGAGCACTGCCCGTAGATAACCTCCAGATATTATATCCTCCTCGTATATCGTATTTTTTATAAAGCCGACTTTATTCCAAATTATCATGTTTATTTTATAATACAATAGCATTTACAATTTCGGTTGTTTTTTATGCATTTTTGGTCATCAAATTATACTTATCAGATTATTTATGTGATATAATAAAGCTCATGGGATAGTGTTTTAGGAGGATAAGTTTATATGAGAACATCGATACTTCTGATTATTCTTTTCTGTTGTTTAATAGATGCCCTCACTATTTATTTTTACTCTTTAGAGCTTTATGGGCATGAATGTAAAAAAATAACAAAACTGTTTTTCGGAATAGTATTTATAAGCCTCTCTTTTATACTTATAAAAATGGAAAATGCTGTTATTGAATATGTATCCGTCTTCTGTCTTTCATGTCTATTCTTTTCAGTCCTTACTAAATCGAATATAACCAATTCTCTGCTGAATTCCGTACTTATTATGATGTATATTTATATATCCAAGGATATTGTAATCCTTATTGTTAACAGTATTATCTGGGATACTATGACACTAAGTATTGATGAACCAATTACTTATGCAATTTCTGCATGCATCGAAAAACTGATGTTTTGCATGTTGGTTTATATAAGAATTAAATCCAGAAAAAAAAGAATGGAATCAGAATACTACCATTCCAGAATCAATATGTATACCCTTTTGTTAGAAATCATCTGTTTGTTAGCGCTGCTTTCTACCAATGTAATAGGCAGATTCATACTTCTGACGCGCCGTCAATCTGCAATTCTCATAGCATCCACCATAATCATTTTTTCTATTACTATGATTTCGTTGCAGATATTTGATGAAACACAACGTAATTCAAAAGAACTGCTTCAACTGCAGTTTCAGGAGCAGTTATCCCATGATTCATTGAATTATTATAAGATAATGAAAGACAACTACCGGAATCAGCAAATACTGATACATGATATAAAGAATCATCTCATGACCATTAAAGCTTTAAGCCAGACCAGATCCTTTGATAAAATAGATTCCTATATCACCGGATTGCTTAGCTCACCGGAATTGATAAGATCAAGAACCTTTTCAGATAATGATATATTAAATATCATATTAAACAGATATACGACTGTATGTGAAAATGAGCATATACCGTTTTCTGTATATGCTCAGACATCGCACCTTGAAAACATGAAACCGGAGGATATCACCTCCCTGCTTTGTAATATGCTGGAAAATGCTGTTGACAGCATAAATAAATCACATGATACTTCATATGGGATTAAACTCTTGATCAAAACTGACAGATCCACCAATAGTACTATAATACAATTAGAAAACTCATCTGATACAATGCCGGCTACCGATTCCAGTGGTTTGCCTGTTACAACAAAAAATAATAGCAACCATGGTTTTGGGATGAGAAGCATTAAAAATGTTGCAAAAAAATACGGTGGAGATGTCACTATCTGTTATGATACTGATAGAAAGACATTCAAAACAATTGTACTTATGTTTATATCATAAACAGGAGAAAGTCAATGAATATAGCTATTTGTGATGATGATGAAAATATTCTTAAGCAGATAACGATGTTTATCAAGGACTATTTTGATAATACATCTATTACCCCTCAAACATTTCAATTCAAAAACGGAAATCAAATGAGGCAGTGCAAAACTCCCATAGATATTATCTTTGCGGATATAGAACTTCCGGATTCTAACGGATTAAAGGCCGCATATGAAATCAAAAAAAATCATCCAAATATGATCATAATCGTAATAACCTCGTATGACAGATATTTGGATGATGCCTTTGAATATGATGCTTATCGTTTTATTCATAAACCGATAGAAAAAGCATACTTTAACTCGGTTATGGATAATGCATTAAACAGATATAAACATATTACAACGCGTATAATTCTAAATCAAAAAAATGAAATAAAAGCATTATACACAAATGAAATTGTCATGATTGAAAAGAATAATCGAAAAACAGTTATTCATACAATAAACTCCAATATAGAAACGTGTAACACGATTGAAGACCTTGTGTCAATGCTTCCACCCGGTTTCTACCGCATACATAAGACATGCATAATCAATTTTTCATATATATCGAGCTTTAATCACGAAACAGTTCAACTTTATAACAACTCATACTTAGCATATATTCCAAGAAGAAGATATAAAGACTTTAAAAACAGCTATTTATTTTATATGAGCTCTACATCATGAAAGCACTATAAGCTTATGTATAGTTCCTATTATCATATAATATAAAATGACGCCAGAAGAAGCAGAACACCCACGGATAATATTACAGAAAGCCTCTTGGTATTTGTATTGCCATTCTCCTGTTTATAAGAGGTTATCGCAAAGAAAAGTCCGTTAATACCAAGCACTCCCGCAATCAGAAGGATTGTTCCTGCATAATCCGGCGTCTTACCGCTTGTGCCTATCGACACTACGAGCATTGTTATTATTATCGCAAGAGCGATAAAACCTGAAACAAGTGATATCACTGTATCACTCGCAACAAGGTCATCAGAAAAGCTGTATCCTTTTTTTCTTCTTCTGAATATCTTCACAACAACTGCTCCATATCATGATGATGAACCGAGCATACACTTATGTTCGGCTCACCACCATAGTTTACACTCTAATAATTTAACGACACCTTATACTAAGGCTGTTATTAATCACTCCACATATGTATGGAGCAAATATATTTACGATCCACATATCCATGTTTCAAGATATTATCAATCAACACATCCACGGATCTCAGCGATATCCTCGATACCGTGACGTCTCATAAACTCTTCTATTCCCTTAACAATCTCAGCTGTTATGGTAGGATTTCTGAAGTTTGCAGTACCGACAGCAACCGCTGTTGCACCGGCCATGATAAACTCTATAGCATCCTCTGCCGAAGCGATTCCGCCCATACCGATAACAGGTATCTTGACCGCTCTCGACGCCTGATAAACCATTCTTACAGCGATAGGCTTGATCGCAGGACCTGAAACTCCGCCGGTCTTATTTGCAACTGCAAAACGTCTTCTTTCGATATCTATCTTCATGCCTGTAAGTGTATTTATAAGGGAAACAGCATCTGCACCGCCGGCCTCGGCAGCCTTAGCCATAACCGTAATATCGGTAACATTCGGACTGAGCTTCATAATGATCGGCTGCTTTGCCGCCTTTTTAACCGCAGAGGTTATATCATAAAGTGCATCCGGATTCTGACCGAAAGCGATTCCGCCCTCTTTAACATTCGGGCAGGAAACATTTATTTCGAGAAGGTCGGCAGGCGAATCTGCAAGCTTCTCTACAACATCAACATAATCTTCAACAGATCGACCGCAGACGTTAACGATTATCTTAGTATCCTGCTTAGCAAGGAATGGAAGGTCCCTCGAAAGAAACGTATCAATTCCGGGATTCTGCAGACCGACTGCATTCATCATACCGCTGCTTGTCTCAGCTATACGAGGTGTCGGATTACCGGCCCACGGAACATTTGCAACACCCTTGGTGGTAACTGCTCCGAGTACACTGAGATCAACAAAATCAGAGTATTCCATACCTGAACCGAAGGTTCCGGAAGCAACCGTAACAGGATTTTTCATCTTAACTCCTGCTATTTCAACTGACATATTCATCAGAGCTCCACCTCCTCAGCATCAAATACAGGTCCATCCTTACATATTCTCTTATTGTTTACCTTTGAGTGATCATCAACCTTATGACACTTTGTCACACAGGCCAGACAGGCACCCACACCACAGGCCATCCTCTCCTCAAGAGATATCTGCGCCTTGATCTTCTTCTCAAACGAATATGCACTGACACCCTTAAGCATAGGAGTAGGTCCGCAGGCATAGATCATGTCTCCGGTAATATCATATTCTCTGAGTCCATCTATAACAGTTCCTTTGATTCCGATCGAGCCATCATCTGATGTTATGTAAACTGTACTGTATTTTTCAAAATCCTCGACAAGGAAAGTATCCTTATCTCTGAATCCGAGAACAACCTTAATATTATCCTTTGAAACACCTGCAAGATTAAGAGCTTTTGCAAGATAAAGCATCGGAGGGATACCGATGCCTCCTCCGAGAAGGATGTGAACGCCTTCCGTATTAAACTTGTATCCGCCACCGAGAGGTCCTACGATCTCAACCGTATCACCGGCTTCAAGAAGCGAAAATTCCTCTGTTCCGGCACCTGCGATCCTGAAAACGATACGCATTGTCTGTGCCTCACTGTCGACATCACAGATACTTATCGGTCTCGGAAGCATTCTGCTCTTATCCTTTGAATAAAGGTCGATAAACTGTCCCGGAACAGCCTGTGAGATGACGTCTCCCACATTCAGAACGAGACTTATTATCCCCGGCTGAAGCACAGTTTTCTCAACCACTTTTGCGTTATATTTTTCTTTATCCATACTATCCTCTCTATCCCGCATAATATATACTCACTCATCGAATATACCAGACATCGTATATATACGCACTCATCGAAAACAACACCCTCATTACGTCATCCATGCCAGCGTATATTTGATTTACGACATCTGTTTATCCGCTAATATAACTATATTGTTTATTAAAGTTCAACCGCTGTTCTGATATCCTCGAGCATATCAAGTGTAGCTGCTCTTGATGCATCTGCATAGTTCTCGCTGCCGAAGTAAGCATATTTTTCATTCTTATACGCAGCGATGATTCCCCTTGAAGAGTTAACGATTGCACCAAGCTTATCCTCATTGAAGAAGGCCTTAAGATCGCTGCCCTTGCCGCCCTGAGCTCCGTAACCCGGAACAAGGATCAGAGTTCTTGGCATGATCTTTCTGAGCTTTGCACCCATTTCAGGATAGGTTGCACCGACAACTGCTCCGACATAGCTGTAGGAATCACCCATCAGTTCATCACCCCATTCACGAACCTTCTCACCGACAAGCTCGTAAAGCGGTCTGCCATCAATAAGTCTGTCCTGGAACTCACCTGATGAAGGATTTGAGGTCTTAACAAGGACAAATATACCCTTATTTCTCTCTTTGCAAACCTCCATAAAAGGCTTAACTCCGTCACTTCCGAGATATGGATTAACAGTTGCGAAATCCTCATCAAATGGTACGATTCTTTCGCCCTCAATCTCGATGCTTCCAAGATGTCCGACAGCGTATGCAGCACTTGTTGAACCGATATCTCCACGCTTAACATCACCGATTATAACAAGACCCTTTTCCTTGCAGTAATCAACCGTTCTCTTAAAAGCTGCAACTCCCGGCACACCGAACTGCTCATACATAGCTATCTGCGGCTTTACGGCTGGGATAAGATCATATGTTGCATCAACTATCCCTTTATTAAACTGAAATACCGCCTCGGCAGCAGCATCAAGTGTCTTGCCATATTCGGCAACAGCTCTTTTCATGATATGTTCCGGAATCATGGAAAGATTCGGATCCAGACCTACTACAACAGGCGCATTTTTCTTCTTTATTTCATTAATAAGTTTATTGATCATCTTCTCTTTTGACCCGCAAGTCCGGATCTCTCCTTTTTATTATATTTTCATCATTGGATTGTACCAAATAAAGCTTTTTTTTTCAAGATTTCGCTTTCCAGTATTCCAGATACTTTTTTAGATTCTTTTTTCCGATGTCTGTCACATATACCTGCCTGTCACACTCAGCAAGCGTTATCATCCTGTTCTTCCTGTCAATCTGCACTACATTACGCATATTTACAATTTCCGAACGATTGCAATAAAGCATTTCCGTCGATTCGAGATTCTTAATGAACTGTCTCAAAATATGCTTCGGAAGCGACAATTCTCCGATATCCCGAACATAGATGATATCGTATTTACTGTGTGTTTCTATCATGATGATATTTGCATAATACACCTTATAAAAAATATCATCTATAGTCACAAACATATAATCCTTATTCTTGATTTTTTCGTGTACCAGGTCCAGTTCACGCCTTAGTGCAAGTTCCGTTATATCATTTTTAAATTCATCTTTATTGATCGGATTCTCATAGAACTTATAACAATGATAATCCTTATAGATGACCAGCTGTTTATCGATCAGCTCTGAAATAACGATTATGTACGCAGAATAATACTCCTCAGTCTTTCTCAGCCAGTCGATCAGAACGAGTCCCGGTATCTCTCCGGACCCCTTCTCGATATGCAGGTCAACCACAAAGATGTCAATCTGAGACTTGGACAGTACCCTATTGACCTCTTCCAGATTACAGCACTCATATAACTGTACCCCTTTTACACAGTCGGATATGAGCTTATTCAGCATCTCTCTTCTTCTTGTAAAACCCTCAAAAACAAGAATCCTCATTGCTCTTCCCGGAAAACTGCAAAACCGGAATCCCCCTTTCCTTAGTTTTGCATTTTTTTAATATTTAATTTATCATTCTTCCATGCTTCGGCAGTTTTTATATATATCTGCATGGAGAAAGATCATATTATATCGCAAAGGGCCCAGGATAAATCCTGAGCCCATAGCTTCATTACTCTTCGCCCCCATCTTCCGGTTCATCCGGTATCTCAGGCTCAGTCGGTTCTTCTGTTGGTTCTTCTGTCGGTTCTTCCGTTGGCTCCTCAGTTGGTTCTTCCGTTGGTTCCACTGTAGGTTGCTCTGTCGGAAGCTCTGTAGGCGTCTCCGTTGGCATCTCCGTTGGAGGTGGTGTAGAAGTTGTAGCCTCGGTAGGCTTTTGCTCCTGACCATTTGTAAAGGTCGCACTTATCGTATGTCCTCTTTCAACATTTTCAAATACATACTGTTTTACTGGACCAACACTCTTTCCGTCAACCAAAACATCCTTAATGCTATATCCTGAATTTGGAACTATATAAATTGTTACTGTCGATTTCATAGGTACGGCAGCATCCTGTGATATTGTTCCGCCTTCACCGGCAGATGTCTTGATTATCGGCCTTCCGTTTTCATCAAGGCCAAGTTCCTCCTTCGAAAGATGCTTATCACATACAGTATCAAAGAAACTTTCATCATATTCGAAATCTGCTTCCTGAATCGTCTTAATTCCGGTTTCCGGATCTGTTGTTACAACATATTCCTTGGTATCCGGGCACATGTCAGTTGCTATCTTATGTGTTTCCTGACATATACTTATAGTAATATGTCCCTTACACCTGGTCTTAGGAATACTGTCTTCCGCACAAAAGTCCGTATTTGTCGGACAACCCTCTGCAGGAAGCTCGCCTGTCAGCTTACATACAGTAACAGATGTAATGCCATCCGGTCTCTCCATGATGTCCTTCTCAAGATCCCAGTTCTGCTGTTCACAGATCTTGTCCATAACATCACGCCACATATATTTGTGATAGAGCTGGTCACCCAGTCTCACATTCATATCATAACCATACCATACAGAAGCTGTATAATATGCTGTCATACCACAAAACCAAAGGTCATAGGTACTTGATGTTGTACCGGTCTTACCTGCACATACGGCACCGGTCTGCAGCCTTGCCGGAGTACCTGTACCGGAAACAACAACATCCTTCATACAGTCTATAAGCATCCATGCGGTAGTTGCCTTCATTACTCTTTTTGATCTGTTCTTCGGATTGGTATTGTCTATAACAACATTTCCGTCATGATCAATAACCTTAGAGTAAAATACAGGTCTTATGTATTCACCGCCATTTGCGATAGCCGCATAGGCTGCTGTGATCTCAAGATTGGTTACACCGTAGGTCAATCCACCGAGAGCAAGTGACTGTGTTATATCAGATACCACAGAACCGCTGCTCCATACCTCTTCATCAACAAGTGTTGTAAAACCAAGATCATTTACATGTTCGAAGCATTTAAGAGGTGTAACAAGCGTAAGTGTCTTAACGGCAATGATATTCATGGAATCCCTGATACCATCTCTTATCGAAGCATCACCTCTGTAGCCTCCGTACCAGTTAGAAACCTGTCCGGTTCCGTCGGCATATTCATACGGCTCATCCTTCTGAGTAAATGCAAGATTTCCGCCCTCTTCAAGATAAGGCATGAATGCTGCAAGCACCTTAAAGGTTGAACCCGGCTGTCTCATACCCATCGTAGCTCTGTCGAAGGTAAGGTCTCCTGATTTCTCACCTCTTCCTCCAAATACAGCCTTCACATAACCTGTGTGCTGATCTATAACCGTGATAGTTGCCTGCGGCTGAGGAGAAACCGTAAAATTTTCAGCATCAAATACTGCTCCGGTCTTATCGATCATAGCCTCCATAAATCTGTTGGCTGCTGATCTTGCTGTTTCCTTACTGCTGTATATATTATTATATGTCGGATCTCCCGTATCATCACGATAGTATTCAAGAAGATCGTTTGTATCATAGTTATATAAGGTGACACCATCTGTCCCTCTCAGAGTCAGAAGATACTCCAGACCGACGGCAGTACTGTCGCCATAATTATCAGGATCATTAAGGACCGAATCGCATATTCTCTGGATCGATCTGTCCTGAGTAGAATATATCGAATAACCTCCGGTATAAAGCTCGGTATAAGCCTCAGCCTCGCTCATTCCATACATTTCCATAAATTCCTTGGTGAGTTCCTTTATGATCTCATCCGTGAAATATGAATTGTAGGAAGCGTTATCATCCTTAACCTTCTTAACGGCTTTGATCCTTTCATATACAGGATCATCAAGGCACTCCTGATACTGTGCTTCGTCTATATAGCCAAGCTCCTTCATCTTCTTAAGAACGAGCTTTCTTCTCTTGGCATTTTCCTCAGGGAACTGTGTCGGATCGTACAGATAAGGATTCTGAGTGATACCAGCGATAACGGCAGCCTCAGATACCGTAAGTTTATCAACCTTCTTATCAAAATAACTCTCTGCCGCAGCCTCAACGCCATTAACACCGTTTCCGAGATAAATAGTATTCAGATAATACTCAAGTATCTGCTTCTTGGTGTATTTCTTCTCAAGTTCGACAGCCAGCGACTGTTCCTGAATCTTTCTTTCGACCGTCTGAAGGAAGGTCGTTTCATCTGCACCGACATTAAATACATGGTTCTTGATGAGCTGCTGAGTAATGGTACTCGCACCTTCATCAAATTTTCCTGCAAGCATACGTACGGAAACACGAAGGATACCTCTGATATCGATACCGTTATGCTCCCAGAATCTCTCATCCTCTATCGCTACAAAGGCATTGATAAGATCCTTCGGTATCTCATCATAGTAAACGTAAACTCGGTTGAAATTAACCTTCGAGAGTTCCGTATTTACCGTTCCGTTCGTGTTATAAATAGTACTCTTAAAGCCCTTAGGCTTTATACTTATCTTATTGATATCAGGGGAATTATCAAGAATTCCCTTCATCATTCCGAAGCCTGCTCCGGCTGCTACTACTACGAGAAATACAAATGCTACAAGTACAAGCTTAAAAAGATTTATAAAAAGCTTTCTTGAATATCTCTGTGATTTCGATACAAGTTTTTCCTTTATTTTTTCAGCACCATGCTTACTGTATATCACTTTTTTTCCTCCCGTGTCAGCCCGAAGTAAATGCTCCGGACATGCAGCTTAACTGATATATTCATTATTCCATATCATCCTTCTGCATTACATACAGAGACATTATAACAATATCGCCACTCTTTTACAAGTGGCGATATCTTAAAGATGTATGAACGATAAATACCATTCAAACATTATTTATTGAGTTTTCTTTTACGCCCGATGACTAAGCATATACCTGCTGCCGACATAAGCATTATCAGCATGAATGGTGTAGTCTGAGTCGTGTCGTCAGTCTTTACTACAGTTGTCCCTTCCGTTGTAGTCTCTGTAGTATTTTCTGTAGTTACTGTAGTTGCGATCCAGTATTCTTCTTCTGTTGTATGTCCTGCAGTAACTGTACATGTAAGGATTTCATCCGTTGTGACACTATAGCCTTCCGGAACCTTCCTGATGATGATGGTATATCCACCAAGAAGAGTATCCGTAAGTGTGATCCTGCCATTTTCATCAGTAATATACGTTACTACTGTACCGTCAGGATATGTAACTTCAATCTCAGCACCCGGAACCAGTCTGTTAGTTCCCTCTTCGTAAACCGTGATAATGAGATTGCCGTGTTCATCAGTAGTTTCTTCTGTCGACACAGTCGTATCCTCTGTTGACTCTGATGTATTCTCTGTTGTTTCCGAAGTATCTTCTGTTGTTTCTGATGTATCCTCTGTTGTTTCTGATGTATCCTCTGTCGACTCTGAAGTGTCTTCTGTTGTTTCTGATGTGTCTTCTGTTGTTTCTGATGTGTCTTCTGTTGTTTCTGATGTGTCTTCTGTTGTTTCTGATGTGTCTTCTGTTGTCTCTGAGGTGTCCTCTGTCGTCTCTTCATCAACAGGATTCTCAACTGTATTGAGCGTAAACTCAGGATCATTGCCAACCTTAACAGTTGCTGTTTCTCCGCCGTTTACAACCTTTCCCGAACCGCCATTTGATATAAGTGCGCCCTTCAACACCTTAACCGTAAGCGTTACACTTCCCTCTTCACCATCCGGTACATCCGTCAGATTCCAGGTAACCGTATGTGTCTTCTTATCATAAGAACCATTGTCCGATGCACTTACGAATTCAACATTCTCATCAAGTTTATCCTTGATGACGATATCACTAAATACATCACGATAATTCTTATAAGAGATCTCATAGGTTATCTCATCTCCGACCTTTACGCTTCCGAGAGTACCGGTTCCTTCAAATGGAGCCACTTCCTTCTTGACAGGATTATCAGGCACCGGATTCAAAACTATATTTACGGTGTATTCGCTGTCATTACCAACCTTGACTGTTGTTTCATCACCACCGTTGATAACAAAGCCCGAACCGCCCTGTGACTCAAGAGCAGTTTCAAGTACCTCTACCGTAAGTTTTACAGTACCTACCTCGCCTGCAGGAACATCACTTAATGTCCATGTCACGATACCGCCTGCACCGTTTTCATCATCTGTAAGCTCGCCGTCGTTAGATGCGCTGACAAATCTTACATTTTCATCCAGAGTATCCGTTATAACCACATCTGCCGCAACATTCTTATAGTTCATATAAGAAATCTCATAGCTTATCTGATCTCCCGGCTTTACAGGTCCGAGATCAAATGCGCCTTCATACGGAGAAGTTTCTACCTTCAACGGTAATTCAGGAACCGGATTTTCAACCGTATTCAGATTATACTCAGCATCGTTGCCAACCTTTACGGTTGCTGTCTTGCCTCCGTTTGTAACCTTGCCCGGTCCGTCATTTAAGGTAAGCGCTCCATCAAGAACCTTAACCGTAAGAGTAACCTTGCCTTCTTTTCCGGCTGCAACATCATCTAACGTCCAGATAACCGTATTATCAAGGTTATTATAAACTCCGCCATTCGAAGCCTTAACAAATTCTACATTGTTATCA
>OCTW011379305.1_pt1 | contig 20819 bp, 22 predicted proteins | sample 1539671 | NCBI WGS metagenome assembly OCTW01 (sample SAMN02144230, study PRJEB22623) | gut metagenome | biome: sheep rumen | host: Ovis aries | place: New Zealand
CCCGGCCCCATGGTCCCAAACCACGTGCGCTACCAAGCTGCGCTACACCCCGAAGATTTGCGACTACATAATCATACAATACCGATTATTTATTGTCAACGTTTTTTACCCAAATTTTCAAACTTTTTTTTAGAGAATTCAGGAAAAAACGCAAGGCCTATTCTTTTGCGACTTCGACGTGAAATACGACGACTCCGCATTCATATTCACGAGAATCCGAATAGATTTCATACATCGTTTCGAGGTACTCGATCAACGTAACTCCGCGAAATCCAAGCGCAGTCGCATCAAAAGAAGAATAAACTTCGTCGAAGGATGAAAAGGCGTCTATTCCGGTAACGATAACCTTCAAAACCTGCGGTTTTTGACTGTTTCTTATAAAATAGATAGGGTCGCCCACCTTAACGGAACGTCTTTTTTCGTCCAAAGTTCGTACTTCAAGGGTTTTGGAATGACATTTCATCAATTCGAATTGACGCGGTTCAAGATGCATTGTTATAACGCCGCCCTTTTTTACCTCTCTTTGCCATTTTTTTTGCAAAGCATAGGCTTGTTTGCGACGACGCACACGTAGGTCGTTCAATTCATTGCAGCGCATCGAAACAAAAGAACCACCGTGCATTTTCCCGGGCGTGATCCCGAATTTTCGAATCATCTCGGAATAAGAAAGATTCGTTTTATCGAGGCAATGTTTCAATAAATACAGTGCCATTTCCGCGTCATCATCCGCTCTATGATGGGTAAATTGCGCTCTGCCGAGCTGAACGGCAACTTTATCCAGCCCGATCCCGTTCTCCACATTATAAACGGCGGAATAAATCATTTGCGTACAAATAAAACGAAATTCAAAGGGTTTAACTTTTGCTCTTTTACATGCTTCGTTAAACATAAACATATCGTTATTGGCGGAATGCGCCATAACAACGGTATCCGGATCTTCGAGATAGGAAGCGAATTCGTCTCGCATTTCAGAAAAAACAGGCTTATCGGCAAGGTCTTCTTTCGTAATGCCGAATTCGATCGGTTTTCGAAATTTCATAGCAAAACGACATAACGGATTAATAAGGTAATTTCTCTTAAAAAGGATATTGAAGTTTTCGTCAGCAAGCACCATTCCCACGCTGAAAACGCTGCCCTTAACGAATGTATTACAAGCTTCAAGATCGACCGATAAGTATTTCATTTGTTTTCTCCGAATCTATTATATCATCTTTTTCACGCAAACGGAAGCAACCGCAATAGATATTTAAAAAAGATTGATCCTCTGTTATCCGTTCAAAAAAGCGCAATCTTGACATAAAATATAAACTGAACTATAATAAAGAATCAAATATGGCATACTTGGTCATCCTATTGATCTTAACGTCCGTATATACATTCTATATGGGCTACACAGACGGATCCAACGCCGTCGCAACGTCCGTTGCCACGCGAGCGATCAAACCCCGCTTGGCGATCTTTCTCGGCGCGCTTACGCAAACGGGAACGGTGATCGTTATGTATTTGTTATCGCAAGATTTGTCCGTTGCCGCAACGATCGGAAAAGGGATCGTGAAAACGGAATACTTTTCTTCCTTAACTCCCGCCTTCTCTTTCGTATTTATGCTCTCCGCATTAACGTCTTCCATTCTTTGGAGCGCTTTGACTTACGTTCTCAAACAGCCGAACAGCACGTCGCACACCCTGCTTGGAGGAATTATCGGAGCCGCTATCGCCGCATTCGGATTTCCTTCGATCCTTTGGAAAAACGTTCTTTTACGAATCGTTTTAATGATTTTTTTAGCCCCGCTCATTTCCGTTGCGATCGGCTATTTGATCAATAAACTTTTGCGAAAAATCGTACTAAGAGCGCCGGGCGGAATCGGAAAAGTCGTTAAAATCCTTCAATGCGTCAATATGATCGTTATTTCAGCCGCAATTTCCGTCAATGACGCGCAAAAATCAATCGGTATTTATCTTTTGATCGCGTCCCTCGGAATCGCGGTGATCCCGGCAAAACCGCCCTTTTTCCTTATTTGCATATTTGCCGTATTACTCGGACTCGGAATGCTTTTCGGCGGTTATAAAGTAATTGAAACGATCGGAAGAAAACTCTTTAAAATCAAACCGTTTATGTCATTATCTTCTCAAATCGCAACCGGCGCGGTAATGTTCGGCGCGTCTGCGTTCGGGATCCCGATCAGTACGGGGCAAGTCGTTTCATCCGGGGTGGTCGGAATCGGAATATCCGAGAGAGCAAGCGGCGTAAAATGGATCACGGTCAGAAAGATCGTAATCGGCTGGGTCATAACAATGCCGGTTACCATCGCGTTCGGCGCCCTCTTCTTTTTGCTGACTAAAACAATTTTCGGAGGTATCCTATGAAAAAACGAGTAAGCTTTTTTATGCTCTTAAAAGATCAATGCGAAATGATGTGTAAAGCCATGAAACTCTTACACGAATACTGCGAAACAGGCAACGAAACGCTTGCCGACGAGATCATTTCCGTTGAAGACGACGCAGATATGATCAGACGCGTTTTGATCGAAACCTTAAACAGAACCTACATTACTCCGATCGACCGGGAGGACCTCTTTCACCTTTCTCGTCAGCTGGACGAAATTATCGACTACACAAAAACCTCGGTGGATGAAATCCGTCTTTTCAAACTTTCTCCGAACGAAGACGTAATTAAGGTCACGGAAACCTTGCTTGAAATGACCGATCACGTTTACAAAGCCGTTACCAATATGGAGAAATACCCGGAAATCGTAAAGGAAGAAGCAATTAAAGTAAAAGCGCTTGAAAACGAGGTCGACGCACAGGTAAAAGGCGCTTATGCAACCTTATTTAACGGAGATGACTTCCATTCGATCTTTAAATACGCTGAAATATTCAGGCACTTAAATCATACGGCCGATATTGCGGACAGCGCAATGGATTTTCTTTTAGATATCCTTGTTAAAATGTAAAATTTACTTCGTAAAAAAATAAAAAAAATCCGCCGAATTGAATTGCATCCCAAATCGGCGGATTTTTATATTTGTTTCAATTAGTCTTTTTTGTCTTCCAAGAAGCCTTTCAAAAGATCGTTGAAAACGTTGTTCGAAACGGTTTCGGTATTGCCGTAATTCGCAACGATTTCTTGCTCTTCTTTGGAAACTTCATCCACAACGGGCTTTTTACCCTTGCGTTCGGCAGTGGGACGAGCGCTCGAACGAACTCTCTTTTCGCCTTCTTTGGTTTCTGCGGTCGATTCATTAGGAGTATTAACATCCTTGATCGAAAGAGCCATACGATTATCTACGAAACTGATAACTTTCGCTTCGACTTCATCTCCGACCTTCAAAACATCAGCAGGAGAATTCAATCTCTTATCGCTGATATTGGAAACGTGAACAAGTCCGTCCACACCCGGCTCAATGCTGATAAACGCACCGAAGTTTACGATGGTTTGAACCTTACCCTTTACGATCGATCCGACGGGATATTTCTCTTGCGCGATCTCGTAAGGACGTTTTTGGAGAAGTTTGTAAGAAAGCGATACCTTGTAGTTTTCGGCGTCCACTTTGATAATAACGAACTCGTATTCCTTGTTCAATTCGAGAACTTCGTTCGGAGCTTTATCTTTCGTCCAAGAAAGTTCGCCCTTCGGAGCCAAGCAATCGAAACCGTAAACGTTTACGAAAGCACCGAAGTCGGCAAATCTTTTAACTACGCCGGGAACAACGTTGTTTACTTCAAAACGATCTCTGTTCGCTTCGAAGATCGCCTTCTTCTCTTCTTCTTCGCGGGCTTTCTTCTCTTGCCATTCTTTTTCCGCTTTTTCACGCGCCGCTTTCTTTTCCGCGATCAAAACTTCTTTATGAGACGCAACGATTCTGTGACGCTTGTTGCTTTCGCCTTCCTCTCCTTTCTTATCGGGGAGCTTTTTGACGAGAAGCTTTTTACCTACGTAAGATTGAAGATCCGCGTCCTCAACTCTGTGAAGCTCGATGTGAGAAGCGGGAATAAATACGGTATAAGAACCTTTCTTGCCGAGCAAGCCGCCCTTATCGACCGCTTTATCTATTTTTAATTCGAAAACGCTGTCAAGTAACGCTTTATCCATCTCTTCGATCTCGTCAAACTTAACTTTGTCGAGCGCGATGTAATCTTTGTTCGCGGTGTTATTCGGCACGACGATCGCGGTAAACTTCATACCTACGGGATAATCCTCGGGCTTGTATTCTCCGCTCGTTACTCTATCCGCAGCGATAAAACCGTCTTTCTTTCCGAGGCCGGATACGTACACGCCGGATTCGTCACTGCGAATGACGGTCACCTTTGCGCGCATTCCTTCGCGGATCTCAAAGCGGGTTGACGCCATAACGTCCGCCATCGTGGTGATTTTGGCGGGCTTAGCTTCGGTCGCTGCTACTGCGGCAGAAGTTTCTTCTGCCTTCTCATTCTCCGTATTTTGGAGAGTCACTACGTTTTCGCTATCCATTACTGATAATACCTCCATGATCAACTCTCTCGGAGTTGATGCTCCTGCTGTAACGCCAAGCTTTTGTATTTCGGAAAAATCTATCGCAAGTACGTCTTTCGCCGAACGGACGAGGGTCACCTTTTTGCAATTCTCTTTGCAAATATCCACGAGCTTTGTGGTATTCGAGCTGCTGGGGCTTCCCACGACCAAAACGCCGTCACACGTTCGAGAGAGTAGTTCCGCCTCTCGCTGTCGTTCCTTTGTAGTATAACAAATCGTGTCCTTTATGACAAGCGATTTAATCTTATTTTTCAGATATTCTATTATAATATTCGATATTTTTTCGGAGAAAGTGGTCTGACAAACGAGCGCGTAAGGCAAATTATTATCAAACGCCGTTTCTTTTGCGTCTTGCACAGAGGAAATGACGATCGCGTTCGGCGCATAGCCCTTGGTTCCCACGACTTCCGGGTGCTTCGGATCTCCCACGATCACGATCCCGTATCCTTTGGATGAAAAATCGGAAACGAGGTCGTGAATCCTCTTAACGCGCGGACAAGTCGCGTCAACGATTTTAAGCGGAGAACGTTTCAGTTTTTCATATAAAGAAGCGGAAACGCCATGCGCGCGAATGACGACCGTTCCCGAGCGCAATGAATCGATATCTTCCTCGCCGATAACGACGCATCCTTTTTCCGATAACTTTTGAATGATTCTCTCGTTATGCGCGATATTTCCAAGCAGATAAACGGGAGGTTCTTCCGCTCCGAGTGCAAGAGAGACCGCCCTTTCCACACCTCGGCAAACGCCGGCGTGTTTCGCAAGTAAGACGATCATTTCTTTTTGCCGCCCTTTTTATTCCGAACGAATGCGTCAAGCTCGACGTGTAATTCTTCCATTTTATCGTGAAGATATCGCGCGACTTCATCCTTAACGTCGTGCATATTTTTTCCGTAAAAAGAGGAAAGATCGATGCTTTCACCTACGATCAAATAATTACGCTTGAACGCTTTCCCCTGATGATGAAACATTAAGGGAACGATCGGAACTTTCGCTTTCATGGCGTAAACTCCGGCGCCGGATTTAAAATCCGTCATATCGTGCGTTCCGGCAAGATTTCTCGTTCCTTCCGGAAATATCAAAATTTGTTTTCCTTTTTTCAGACGAGTCAGGATCTCTTTATGAACCGAGACTTCGGGCGTTCCGCGATTGACTTTGATCGCACCCATTTTTCTTAAAAACCAAGAGGAAAACTTTCCTTTGAAAAGCTCTGCCTTCGCCAGAACGTTCAAATCCTTTTTGAAAAGTTTATTCGCAACGACGATCACATCGGAAGAAGCATAATGATTACAGCAAACGACCGCGCTTTCGCTCGTAAAGCGATCCTTATGAATAACGGTCGTCGGATAGATCAAATTCAGAATAGGATGCAAAATAAAACGTAAAAAACGATACATCATTTCTCCTTTATATAGGAAAGAACGGTTTCAATGACTTGATCGATCGAAAGATCGCTCGTATCGATAAACACGCTGTCTTCCGTTCGCGTAAGGGGTGCGAAAGGACGATGGCTATCGTTATAATCACGCTGTTTGATATCTTCCAAAAGAACGGAAAAATCGACCTTTTCACCTTTCTCTTCCAATTCAAGCAAACGGCGGCGCGCCCTTACTTCGGGCGAAGCGGTTATGAAAAATTTGTAATTCGCATTCGGAAGAACGTACGAAGTAATATCTCTTCCGTCCAAAACGGAATCGTATTTCGACGCAAGGTCACGCTGCATTTCAACGAGTTTCAATCGAACGGCGGGAATGCGGGAAACGTCCGACGCCGCCCTGCTGATCCTATGCTCCCGAATCGCGGTCGACACGTCTTCCCCATCCAAATATACGTGTTGCACTCCGTCTTTATATCGAATATCGAGATCGACCGACGGAAGAAACGCGGCGACTTGCGCCTCGTCGTTTACATCCACCCCGAGATTCAGACCTTTAAGCGCGACGGCTCTGTACATCGCTCCCGTATCGAGGTACGTAATATTTAATCGCTTTGCGAGTTCTTTCGCGATCGTGCTTTTTCCTGCGCCGGCAGGTCCGTCTATTGCAATATTGATCATAATCGGCTCCTTTTAATCAAAATTGTAACATATCGTTTCCTATTTAGCAAGCGGTTGCCGCAGAAGCACCCGCCAAATATCCCGTTGAAAAAGCGATTTGAAGATTGAAGCCGCCTGTTAAAGCGTCCACGTCTAAAAGTTCGCCAGCAAAATAAAGCCCCGAAACGAGTTTGCTTTGCATATCTTTCGGGTTGATCTCCGACGTTTTAACGCCGCCCGAAGTAACGATCGCTCCGTTAAAGTCCTCAAATCCCAAAAGCGCGATCGGAAGTTTTTTCAAAACGGAAGCAAACGCCGACCTTTGCTCTCTCGTAACGGAATGACATGGCGCTTCCAAGGAAATATTCGCTTTGGACAAAACGAAAGAAACGAGCGATTTAGGCATCAAATTTGTCGAAACGTTTCGTACGGTTTTATTCGGCGCCGCGGAAAACTCCCGAATCAGTCGCGCGTTTACTTCGTCCAAGGAAAGCGCAGGCTTCAAATCGATACAAACGGAAATTGCGTTTATTTCTTTTTTATTTATATATCCAGAAAGGGATAAAACGAGCGGACCGGATACGCCGCTATGCGTAAAAAGCATTTCTCCGAATTCCGAAAATATAATCTTTTTCCCTTCCGAAGCCGTTAAAGTTACGTTTTTCAGAGAAAGCCCGGCAAGTTCGGTCGGAACGTCCGCTTTCAGTCCTACGAGAGAGGGATACAAAGGCGTTACGGTATGACCGAAGCTTGATGCAAAAGAATATCCGTCTCCCGTGCTGCCCGTTGCTTGATAGGTAAATCCACCCGTACATACGATCACTTTATCAAAAGAATAGGTTTGTTTTTCGGTTTGGATCGAAAAGGATCCACGGGGTTTGACGATCGAGAGAACGCGCTCAGAGAGTCGGACCGAAACATTTTCTTCCGAGAGCATATTTTTAAAAGCGCGAATAACGTCGGACGATTTATCGGAAACCGGGAAAACGCGCGCACCGCGCTCGGTTTTAAGCGGCGTACCGGCGGAAATAACGAGTTTTTTCAGCGAATCGGGCGATAAGGCTTCATAAGCGGAATAAAGAAAACGAGGATTGGTCAGAACGTTCGACATATGAACGTCCGAAGAAGAATCGTTCGTCAGGTTACAACGGCCTTTTCCCGAAATAAACAGTTTTTTACCGAGCTTTTCGTTTCGCTCGAAAAGAACGACTTCAGCGCCGTTTTTCGCAGCCGCATAAGCCGCCATCATTCCGGACGCACCGCCTCCGACGACCGCTATACGCATAGATCACACCCGTTTTGCGAGGAATAAAGCGCTAAGTCCGTATCTTGGATACGAACGGGCGTAACGGTGATATAGCCCTGCTGGATCAGCTCGACGTCCGAGTCCGGCGAATTGTCCAGCGGAATGGGTTCTCCGAGCAGAAGGTATCCGCTTCCGTCGGAATTTTCGCGAAGCTCGTAACGGTCGCTGAATTTTCTGAGGCCGAGCGTTGCGAAACGAACACCTTTTATATTTTCTTTTTTATTGGACGGAAAATTTAAACTATAACAAACGGTATCGGAGCGATCCAGTGCCATGAGCGCGTCCAAATTGTTTTTTATAAAAGTTGCGGGATAGGTAAAATCGTCCGCATTTTCCCTTCCGATCGAAACGGCAAAGGAAGGAAACCCGAGAAGCGCGCCTTCAAGAGCGGCGTTTACCGTTGCCGAGTAAACGACGTCCGTTCCGAGGTTATAATCGTCGTTAATGCCGCAAAGGATCAAATTCGGGAGGTCGTCTTTCATCAAAACGTCGATCGCGAATTTAACGCAATCGCATGGGGTACCAGTTAAAGAATACGAACGGATCGGAAGGCCGAGATTATAGGGAGCATAAGAAATCGTTTTATGAAACGAAAGAGAATGGCTGAATCCCGATTTTTGCGTGTGAGGCGCAACGACTGTTATTTCGTGTTCCGGAGAAAGAACCTCGGCGAGTTTATAAAGCCCCTCGCCCTGCACACCGTCATCGTTTACGATCAAAATTTTCATATTTTTATTATATAAAAAACCTCTTTCTTTGGCAAGGAAAAATAGGTAAAGGAAAAACGAAATCTCAATCGCAAAAAGATTTCAGATAAGCGATCTCTTTATCGGTCAGATAGCGCGCCGTTCCGCGAGAAAGACCGCCGAGGGAAAGCTCTCCGATCTTCTTTCGGCAAAGGAAAACGACGTTTTTTTGAACCGCTTCGAAAATCTTTCTGACTTCGCGGTTTTTCCCTTCCGTAACGGTAATTTCGATCCTTGTATAAGATTCTTTCGACTCTTTGATCGAAACTTTTGCGGGAGCATAACGCGTTCCGTCCAATCCTTTAACTCCATTGCGGATCTTTTTTACTTCCTCTTCCGAGATCGTGCCTTCGATTTTAACAAGATAGGTTTTCGGTACTTCATAGCTCGGATGCGTCAAAACCTGAGCGAGCGCGCCGTCGTTCGTTAAAAGGAGAAGCCCTTCGCTGTCATAATCCAAACGCCCGACGGGAAAAAGTCCGCGCCCCGAAAACTGTTCGAGATAATCGTAAACGGTTTTCCTTCCGAACTCGTCTTTGGAAGAGGTAATACAGCCTTTCGGCTTATTAAACATAATGTATGTATAACGTTTTACGGGTGTGATTTTACGGCCGTCCACGAAAACGGTATCGTTATCTTCGTTTACATCGAGACCGCATTCTTCCGTTTTCTTTCCGTTTACCGATACTCTGCCCGCCTTGATAAGCTCATCGGCGCCGCGCCTGGACGCAACGCCGCATTCCGCAATATATTTATTGATTCTCATAGCATTACTCCTATGAAAATGATAAACGATTTACGCCGTTTTATCAAGCGATTTACCGAATATCGGAGAGAGAGGTTTCTTCGGAAAAATATTTTTCGAAAAGAGATTTTGTTACACCATACGTGTCGTACACGTTTAAAACTACACAGATCAGTTTTTTTCCTTCTCTTTCTGCGGAAGAAACCAGACACCTTCCGGAGTGCTTCGTATAACCCGTTTTTACCCCTGTCGCGCCTTCGAAGGAATACAGCAATTTGTTTTTATTGTAAAACACGCCTTTGATTCTCTCTCCCTCAGCGTTTTCATACGAATACGAATGCGTCTTCGTTTTGCAAATCGCCGCAAAGATCGGGCATTTCAGTGCATAAGAGGTAATCAGAGCCATATCGCGGGCGGTCGAATAATGGGCGTCATCGTGGAGACCGTGCGGATTTACGAAATGACTGCTTAGAGCTCCTATTTTTCTTGCAGTCTCGTTCATAAGGTGCGCAAAAGAAGGGATCGAACCGGATGTTAAAACGGCTAGCGCCGCCGCCGCGTCGTTTCCGCTTCGGAGCATCAATCCGTATAGTAGATCCAAAACGCGCCACCGATCTCCTTTTCTTAAATAAATCGAAGAACCTTCCACTCCGACCGCCGTTGCGGGGATCGAGCCGATCGCAAATACGTCGTAATTTTCGATCACGCAGAGAGCGGTCAGTATTTTCGTTGTGGAGGCGATCTCCATTTTAACGTCCGCCCTCTCCTCGAACAAAATTTCTCCCGTCTCACCGTTCATCAAAACGATGGAAGAAGTTTTATTATAAGCGTTTGCCGAAATCGTAGAAAAAAAAGAAAAGGTTACGATCAAACAGCAGAATAAAACGATCAGGAATCTTTTTTCTTTGAAAAAAGCTTTGCGACCGATTGAGCGACTCCGAGCCATTTATTCTCTCCCTCCTGTGATTCCACTTTTACAAAACTATGCGAATTTTTACCCAAAAGCAAAAACCCGAGAGGAGTTACGGAAACTCCGGCGCCGCCGGCGCCCGCCCCCGAAAAATCGCCGTTCACTTTCTGCATTCCGTACTCTCCGCCACCGGATACCATTCCGACCGTTACTTTCGATACGGGAAGAACCATCGTTCCGTCGGGAGCATAGATCGTTTTCCCGATCACGGTATCGCCGTCCACGAGGTTTCGGATATTATCCAGCGTTTTCTCCATAATCTTTCCTATTACGTCGTTTTGCATAATTTACCTCTTTTTCAGTATGCGTAAAAGAGGATAAAAACCGAACGATCGAGGTATAAATTTTTATGGAAAAATGTACCATCGTTTGATCCGCCGTATAACACGGAAGTACCGTGATCGATCCGCGGTCCATGAGTTTTGCCTTTTCAAGATATTGAAAAGCCGAATCGAGAAGAGACAAGACAAAACCGCAAGCATAAGTGGATTCTTCCACACTACCGCTTGTATAAACTTTAACGTCAACGGTCAAAAAATGCAGCGCATAAAGCGAAAAAGGAACGGAAACGCTCTTTTTTTCGTCACTTTTCTTTCTCACGATCTTTTTTCCTTTCTTGCCGAATACGGAATAATATACCCCTTCTTTCGAAAAATACAGAATAAGGGAAAAAACTCGAATTCCGAAGAATTTTACAGCGAAAAAAAGCGTCTTTTTCGTAAGACAAAAGTTCCCGTCCATTCGAAAAACGAAGGGAAAAAGGATCAAAAGGATCGATAGCACGATATAAAATAAAAAGCTCACGAAAATAGTATGAAAAAAAATTTCCGCACTATCATTCGATAAGCGGAAATTTACAATCGTTTTCGAGCTGAAAAGAAACTATTCTTCCTCCGTATCGGCGGCAACTTCGAGCTCCACACCCGAAAGATCCACCTCGTAATCCTCCTCTTTCGGCTTTTCCACACGGATCTCTTCTCCGACGGCAAGAAGAGGCGCGTCCACTTCGTTTACTTCTTTCTCCGGGAAAAGCTCGAGCGATTTTTGCATTCCTTCGTCCAAAACTTTGATGCGCTCCTGAACTTCTTTAACGGAAGGCAATTCGGAAAGATCTTTCAATTGAAACTTTACGAGAAAATCTTCGGTCGTACCGTACAAAAGCGGGCGTCCGATCGCGTCTTTCCTACCGACTACGGTGATCAAATTATTTTTCAGAAGCATCGAGATCGCGTAATCGGAGGAAGCGGATCGAATATCGTCTATTTCAAGCCTTGTAACGGGCTGCTTATAAGCAACGATCGCCATTACTTCGAGCAAAGAGCGGCTAAGCTCGCGTTCTTTCAGCGGCTTTAAAACTTCGGCAACCGTTTCGCCAACGTCCGGCGCGGTTACGAAACGAAGCGTATCGTTCGTCTCCACGAAAATAATACCGCCCTTTTCCGGCGCGTACTTCTCTTTAAGGTCTTCTACGATCGCGTCCAATCTCCTTTTCGTCATATCGAGTTTTTCCAAGATCTCCGCTCTCGTAATGCCTTTTCCGGAAGCAAATACGATCGCCTCAATTATACTCATCTGGTTGTTCATCGAATACCCCCTCGTAAGAAAGATTTTCCGCACCCGCTCGAATCGTGATCCTAATATCTTCAAACGGTTTATCTTGCACCGCTTCCGCGAATTGCTTTTTCAAAAGTTCCAAAAGCGCGAGAAACGTGTTTATTTTTTCGCTGTCCGTATAATCGTCGTCAAACAAAGAGAAAAACGTAAGTTCTCTCTTTTCGATCAGCGCAGCCGCCAAAGATTTGGTTTTTTCTCCCACGGTAAAACGATCGCGTTTGATCACCTTCGGTTGAACGGCAACCGACTTGGTTTCCGCTTTATACATGATCTTTGCGAATGCGTCCAATAAATTATCCAATTTGAAATTCGTTAAAAGGATACGGCAGTCTTTTTCGTCGAATTCCGGTTCTCGGAAAAAGCGGTTCGTCGTCTCCGAAATTTTTAATTTTCCCGCCGTTTCTTTGATGAGATCGTACTCTTCGAGCAAAAGTATAATGGAATTCTTGTCCTCTTCGAGAACCACGTCTTCCTCTTCCGTACGCGGAAGAACGCTGCGGAGTTTGATATCGAGAAGCGTAGCCGCCATTCCGGCAAAATTGCTTGCCTTTTCAAGGTCAAGTTCCTGCATTTGTTCAACGTATTTGAGATATTGACCCGTAATGTTTGAAACGAAGATGTTTTTGATCTCGATCTTCGCTTCTTTCAGCATATGTAACAGTAAATCGAGAGGGCCTTCGAAATCGTCTAACTTAAAACTGAAAGTTTCTTTACTTTCGGCGAAAAAATCTTCCATTATACGATCAGACCTCCCATAATTTTATAAAACAAACGAATGATCCCGTTTTGGATCCAAGAAAGGTACGTTCCGAATAAGTCGCCTTGCGGAAGCCCGAGCCGATCGAATAAAAAACCGATCGCAACGATCGCGATCAAAATATATTGCCCGTAGCTACGCATAAAACGGACGTATGCGTTATTATAGGGAGTCAAGGATTCCACGACCCTAAACCCGTCCAATGGATAGATCGGCAGCAAATTAAAAGCGATCAAAGCCACGTTGATCAAAGTTACATACAGCGCAAGATAAAAAAGGAAGAATAAAAGATAGGAAAGAGCTTTTCCGGTTTCCGCGGTGAAAAACAAATACCCGAAGCCGACAAGCATTCCGAAACCTACGAGCGCCTGCAACAAGTTTGAGAGAACGCCGGCAACGGAAACCCAAAACATTCCCTTTCTGAGATTTTTGAAATTATAAGGATTGACGGGGACCGGACGAGCGAAACCGAAACCCACAAAAACGAACATCAAAAAACCGAAGAGATCGAAGTGACGAACGGGATTCAGAGTCAGCCTTCCCTGATATTTCGCCGTGTTATCTCCCATTTTATAAGCGGCAAAACCGTGCGAAAACTCGTGCAAAGAAATCGCGAAAAGCGCGCTGAAAGCGAATGCCGCAAGCAGAAGGATCTTTTGAACGGCGTCATAAACTTGGCTGAATAATATGCTATAAATCATTTTTCGACCTTTACTATAAGTATAATTAAAAATGAAAAATAAAGTCAACAAAAAACGCTTTCACTTTTCGCGAGAGAAGTTGTATGTAAAGCGATCTCCCGCTAAAAAGAGAGAGATCGCGCTTTTACCCCCAATATTCCAGTATCTTTCCGTATGCGTCTCCGAGATTCGCTTTCGGAACGTCGGTAAGAGCAATTAAAGGAACGGTGTATTTCTTTTCGCCTACGGTCAACGTACATTCTCCGACAACGTCGCCTTTTTTTATCGGCGCACGAAGCGAATAGAACTCGGCGGAACAGTCGGGATCTTCTCCCTCCGCACTCGTTTTCGAAAGAACGGTCAAATCCTCTTTGACGCCGCAAGGCAGTTCGGAAGTAGCGCCACGCTTCACGGGAGCGTAAAAAGCGATTTCGCCTTTTTTCAAGAGAACTTCCGTTTTATAATGCGAAAAACCGTAACCCAAAAGGCGCTTACTTTCGGCAAATCTCGTTTTGGAATCTTCCACGCCGATCACGACGGATATTAGTTTCGTATCTCCGCGCGTAGCGCTGGCGGCAAGGCAAAATCTCGCTTCCTGCGTAAACCCGGTTTTTCCTCCGTCACATTCGGAATAAAAGCGAACGAATTTATTGGTATTCGTAAAAGTCGTGATCCTACCGTCCGGGTGGACGTAATCTTCCAGCCAAATTTTACTGTAATCGAAATACCTTTCGTGAGAAGTAAGCGCACGAAGCATCAAAGCAACGTCACGAGCTGTCGAGTGTCCGCCCTCTTTCGGAAGTCCGGTTGCGTTTACGAATACGGTGTTAACCATACCGAGTTCTTTCGCTTTTTCGTTCATTTTGGAAACGAAGCTTTCTTCGGAGCCGGAGATCCGTTCCGCAAGAGCTACGCAAGCGTCGTTTGCCGAAACGACGATAACGCCTTTGATCAAGTCTGTTACCGGATAAGCCAGTCCTCTTTCAAGAAACATTTGACTACCGCCCATACCCGCGGCGGCGTCGCTTATAACGACGGTTTCCTCCGGCGTCAAATTGCCCTTCTCGATTTCTTCGAAAGTTAAAAGCGCCGTCATGATCTTAACCATACTTGCGATGGGGAAAGGATCGTTTTCGCGCTGACCGTAAAGGGTTTCGCCCGTTCTTTTTTCCATCAAATAAGCGGCGCGCGCTTTGACGGGAGAAAGCTCTTCCGCTTTTGCCGAGGGTTTCGGAGCAAAAAACGCAAAGGCGGTCAACACGGCAATCAGTGTTATCCAAATCAATTTTTTCATACAATCACCTCGGCGTTAGTATAAGAGGCAATGATGAAAATATACCTAAACGGCGATCGCGATCAAGTAGATCACGCCGCAACATATCAAAAACAAAAATAATAAAAGAGCAAAATAAATCATCAAAAAACGCAATAAATAAAGGAGAATTCGAAAAAGGTTCTTCGAATTCAGGCAAGCGCCGTAACAAATCTTCATTTCAAGAACCTTTACCAACGTCGAAAATATAATAAAGACACCGACGATAAAAAGAACCAAGTACAAAAGGAGCGAAAAACATGCGGAAACCAAGGCGTCGATCAGAAAACAAAAAGTAACGGTTTGACCGATGAATTTGCCGTAAAAGAAAAGCGCGACGCAAGGATAACATTGCGGCAGAGGAAGAAAAAAACCGAGAGCGGCAACAATCAAATAAAAAGTAAATCGAAGAAAACAAGGTAAAATATAAGAAAAAGGCTTGAACGAAAGACGAAACAATGCCGCAAAAACCGAATACGGGGTTTCTTGTTCACCGATTTTACAGGCGACGACAACTCCGAGAATAACGCCGAGAATCGCAAAAATAACGGATATTACAAAAGATTTCAGGTTTTCTTTTATGTAATTCCCGAGATCTTGCTTGAGAAAAAAAGGCTTGCATGAAAAAGAAGGCGTCATAGAATCATTCTATTCGCCCTTCCTTTTTTTATGCATTCAATCGTCTTTATTCGCTATATTTCAGCATCCAATCGATAAACAATCCGTAACCGAGAGTTCCGTCGGATACGAGAACGTGAGTAACCGCACCGACCAGTTTTCCGTTTTGAACGATCGGGCTGCCGCTCATACCCTGCAAAATGCCACCTGTCTCAGAAAGGAGTTCCGGATCGGTTACTTTGATCAGCATACTTTTTTCTTTCGGAGCTTTTTGGTTTTGGATCTTAACGATGTCGATCTCGTACATTTTCGCCAAAGAGCCTTTGATCGTCGAATAAATATACGCCTTTCCGGTTTTTACGTCTTTTTTCGAACCGAGCGGGATCGATTTCAGATCCCTTTTCAGCTTTTCATGCGCCCTGCCGAAAACCCCGTATTCATTGCAAATATCGATCGAACCGACAGGAGAAAGTCTATTCACGAATCGCCCGATCAGTTCGCCGGGACGCCCCGCCTCGGAACGGCGAAATCCGTTTATAGAGCAAGAATAAACGGAACCTTGATCGGTAAAGAACGGTTTTCCGGTATCCGCATCCACAATTCCGTGTCCAAGAGCGCCGAAGCGACCTTTTTGCGTCAGATAAGTCAACGTTCCGATGCCGTTTATCCCCGTTTTTACCGTTAAACCGAGTTTTTTAAGTCCGGTCAAACTATCGGTGACAGGAGCAAGCGAAGCCGTAAATTCCCGCTCGCCCCTTTTTACAGTCAAAGTAACGTCGCCGATCGAATCTTGCAGTAAAGACTGAAAACTTTGAACGCCGTTTACCGTTTCCCCGTTTACCTTGATGATAACGTCATCGGTCGATATTTCGCTGCCGCGAGCGGGACAAAACGCCCCCTCATCGGTGATCACATCAACCATACCCGTTACGATCAGTCCATTTTCCGCAAGTCCGATTCCGAGAGGAATACCGCCCAGGTAAACGCTTTCCGGTTCGGCGTAAGCAATAGACTCGGTAAAAGAAAAACATAAAAAGGCAATTACAAGTAACGTTACGACCAGCCTGACTTTGTTCTTCATTTTGCCACCTCGATACTATGATTTGTCGAACGATCGAAAATTATCGCGGAAAAAAGGAAAACAGTTTTGGAAAAAATTGTACAAAAATTAAGTCAAATTATTCTCATTTACGGATATTTTAATAATAATATTATAAAATAATGCTTAATTTATAATAAAAAAACGAGCAAACGCTCGTTTTAAAAAGATAAGATCGAGGATCGGTCAAATCAATGACGCTTTCTTTTTGTTTGCAAGTTCCCTAAGCTCTTTCGCGTGCAAAGCGCCGTACGTTCCGACTCCGGCAGATAAACGCTCGATTTCGCGAAGAACGCCCTCTTCGGTCAAAGGATAAATCGAAGTATGCGTCTTGCCCCGTTCCGTTGTTTTTTCGATCAGAAAATGCCGATCACTGACGGCGGCAACCTGAGGCAAATGGGTAATAGTCAAAACTTGGCGCGAACGAGAGACGAGAACCAATTTTTCCGCAACGACTTCTCCGATCCGTCCGCTGATCCCTGCGTCCACTTCGTCAAATACGAGCGTACCGATCCCGTCTATCCTTGCGGTAATGACTTTCAGTGCGAGCATAAAACGAGACATTTCGCCTCCCGATATGATTTTCGCAAGAGAACGAAGCGGCTCCCCCGGATTCGGGGAGATCAAAAATTCGACGCGATCAAAACCTTCGGGCGAAAGGAAATCTTCTCCGGATTCGAAAGAAACCTCAAAAATACTCCCCTTCATTCCAAGTTCAGATAGTTCTTTTTCGATTTCTTTCGAAAGTTTTTCCGCCGAACTATGACGAGCTTTCGAAAGCGTTTCGGAAGCGGAAATCAATTTTTCACGAAGCTGAATTTCTTTTCGATTTAATTCTTCCGCCATCTCATCCGCACTCATCAAAAAAGAATATTCTTCGGAAAATTGTTTGTAAGAATTTAATACTTCTTCTACCGATCCACCGTATTTTCGCTTTAAAGAGCGAATTAAATCCACTCTTTTTTCGACGTAAGATGCCGTTGCTTCGTCAAAATCAAAGGATTCGGCATAGGAATTCAGCTCTTCGGTTATATCTTTGATCTCGGTATATGCTTGATCAAGCCGCTCGTAATGCTCTTCGAGTTTTTTATCGAATGACGTTACGGAGCGCAATGCGTTCATTGCGGAAGAGATCGCGGTTTGAACGCTGAAAGCGTCGTCTCCGTCCAAAGATGCTGCCGATTGAGCGACTGCGGTTACGATTTTTTCCGAATTACGAAAGCGATCTCTTGCCGATAAAAGTTCTTCTTCTTCGCCGATTTTGAGCTCTGCCGCCGCGATTTCATCTATTTGATATTTTAAAATATCCATTTTTCTCGCTCGATCGGATTCGTTTCCGAGATCCGAAAGCCGGCGTTCGACTTCTTTATATTCTCGATACAAGCTCCCGACTTTATCTTTCAACGCTCCGATCGAATCTTCTCCGTATTGATCCAAAAGTTCTATATGAGAGGAAACGGAAAGAAGCGACTGGTTCTCGTGTTGCCCCAAAATATCGACTAAAAGACGCGTTATTTCTTTCAGCATCGAAAGAGTCGCCGGGCGGCCGTTTAAGCGAATTTCGCTTTTATTTTCGGTCATAGAACGATAAATGATCAATAAATCTTCGTCGTCCATACCCATGTCCGTCATTTTTCGTTTTACGGCGGGAGAAGACGACAGATCGAAAACCGCTTCGACGGAAGCAAGGGTTTCCCCGTAGCGAATCAGAGTTTTATCCGCACGCGCGCCCAAACAAAAAGCGAGCGAATCGATAATGACGGATTTTCCCGCGCCCGTTTCGCCGCTCAATACATTTAGATTTTCACCGAATTCGAGAAAACAATCCTCGATCAATGCAATATTTTTGATCCGAAGACTTTGTAACATAATTTACGCCATATAAGAACGGAATGTTTGCGCCACGGTTTCAGCCGCGTTCGGCTCGGTCGCGACAAAGATGCAATCGTCTCCCGCAACGGAACCGAGAACCCCGCTCAAATTAAAGTTATCGATAATCGCGCAAACCGCATTCGCGCTTCCCGCCAATGTTTTAACGATAATGAGATTTTGACTGACCACAACGCTCATAACCGTTTGCTTAAACATCAGCGAAATCTTATTATCGCCGTCAACGCTTGAAGAATCGTCCTGCACGTAGCGAAAAACGCCCCCTTCTTTGATCTTCTTCAACCGAAGCTCGTTAATATCGCGAGAAACGGTTGCTTGCGTAACGCCGAAACCTTCCGCGTTCAGCAATTCGACCAATTGATCTTGCCTTCCGACCGTATGTTTTTTGATAAGTTCCAAAATACGAAGCCTACGATTATCACAAGACATAGCCTATCCTTCCTTCGTCATTTTATTTAACATCGTTTTGTAAAAACTGCGTTTTTCCGTTCGAATAAACGAAGCGCATTTGCCGTCCGTCGAAACGCGGAGCGATAAACCGTTTTCCGAGGAAGTAACGCTGACCCCGTCTATCACGACGATGCAATTCCCCACCGTTTTTGCCGTAACGTTAATTACCTCATCATCCGAAATGACGATCGGGCGCGAATGCAATCCGTGAGGGCAAACGGGCGTTACGATATACGCCGGAACCTTGGGGCTGAGAACGGGACCGCCGGCAGAAAGCGAATACGCCGTCGAACCCGTCGGCGTGGCGACGATAACGCCGTCCGCGCGATAGCGATCCAAGGAATCCTCATCCGTCGCAACTTCGATATCCACCAAATTGATCGAATCGGCTCTCCCCAAAACGACCTCGTTCAGAGCATAGTAGATCTCACCTTGGCAGTCTATACGCAAGAGTTTTCGCTTATCCAGCTCATATTCACCGCGAACAAGTTTGTCCACATACTCCGAAGCCGGGCGCTGCGCCTCGGCAAGAAAACCCATTTTACCGCAATTGATCCCGAGAACGGGAACGTTTACGACGCCTGTTCGAATAAATTTTAAGATCGTGCCGTCTCCACCGAAAACGACGGCGGCAGAAGTCCCAAAGGGAATCGATCCGTCGAAATAATAATATTCCAAATTCCGTTCTTCGAGTTCTCGAACGAAATCCGCGGCGATCTCTCTCGCCTTTTTCTTTCCGTCATTTACGACAATACAAAATTTCATACTGAAATTATAATACGAATATTCATAATACACAAGGATTTTATGCAATATTTATCGAAAATAATAAAATATTTAATTTTTATAAATTTGAAAAAAAATAACAAGAGAGCGGTTTAGCGAACAAACAAGAGCGTTCTTTCTTGGTTTTTCCGATCGAAAAGCGCGGGAATCGGGCATTCGTCCGCAAGAGTCAATTTCGCGTTTTCCGATGAAGCGAGGACTTCGTTAAACGCCCTTTCGATCGCTTTTTGATCACGAACGACGCCGCTTTTCGGCAAATCGCGCTTTCCGACTTCGAATTGAGGTTTAAATAAACAAAGGAGTTCGCCGTTTTCCGCAAGGAGAGAAACAAAAATCGGGAACAGCGCGGTCAAAGAGATAAAAGAAAGATCGACGGTAATAAAATCGAAAACGCGGCCGTTCAAATGCGAAGGAAGATCTTTAACGTTTACGCCGTCCAAGATCGAAACACGCGCGTCGTTTTGCAAAGCAAAAGGAAATTCAACGTGCAAGTCGGTTGCAACGACGGATTCCGCTCCGCATTTGAGCATGCAGTCGGTAAATCCGCCGTTCGCAGCCCCGATATCCAAACAGCGTTTTCCCGTTAGATCCAAATGAAAAGTACGGATCGCATTATCAAGTTTTATACCGCCGAGCGAAGCATATTTCAAACGGTCGATCACTTCGATTTTTTCATTGCCGGAAACATCCGTACCGCTCTTCGTTTCAGGCTTTCCGTTTATAAAAACAGACCCGGATTTGATCAAATTGGAAGCGCGAGAGCGCGTAATTCCTTCGCGCTCGGAAAGAAAAACGTCAATTCTCATAATAATTGCAAATCCTTTCGGCAACGCTATCCGCATCGATCCCGTACAATTTTTGCAGTTCGAGAACCTTACCGAACGTAACATAGGTATCCGGCAGCGTGATCGGAACGACGTTTCTGCCGCTCGAAAGCAGTTTTTCGGATAGCGACCCGGAATAAATAACGTCCTCCAACACGAATAGATCAAAATCCTTGGTTTGATCAATAAAATCTCGATCAAAAGGAGAGATAAAACGCGCGTTTACAACGCCTACGAAAACGCCCTTCTTTTCCAAAATCTCGGACGCTTTCAAAGCCGTTTGGACCATGCGCGCACCGTGCGCCACGATATACGCTTTCGCTCCGCCCTTCAACGTTTTCCAATGAGGAAAATCGCGATCCGTGGGAACGCCTGTTTCCGCGCTTCCCTTCGGATAGCGAATAATTTTAAGGCCTTTACGATCCTTCTCGAAAATAAGCATATTTTTCAGTTCTTCTCCCGATGCAGGTGAAAGAA
>OCTW011617773.1_pt1 | contig 20819 bp, 19 predicted proteins | sample 1539671 | NCBI WGS metagenome assembly OCTW01 (sample SAMN02144230, study PRJEB22623) | gut metagenome | biome: sheep rumen | host: Ovis aries | place: New Zealand
CCCCCGCCAACAGGCTCACGCATTCATGCGTGAGCCGTGGATGTTTACAAGTGGCGTGTTGCCATGACTGACCTCTCGGTCGTATAATCTACAGGAGCGGTTCCGCTCTGAACAACGAGCCCGAAAGGAAAGGAGATCATTGAAAATGATGAAATGTTTTTTGGTTTTGACAGCCCTGATCGCCATGCTGACCATGGTTTGCCCCGCGTCTTTGGCCGAAGGGAGCCTTCACGCGGACATCCAGCAGGTGACCGATTCTCCCGAATGGGTGCGGAACCTGCCCGCCGCGCAGGACGCCAGCCAGCTTTTTGTGGTGGCCGCGATGGGCATGGACAAAACCACCGCTTTTGTCTCCATGCACCAGAAGGATGAAAACGGCCAGTGGAAGCAGATCCTTTCCACCCCGGGCTTTGTGGGCAGAAACGGCCTGTGCCCGGACCAGGACCATGCCGAAGGCTGCGGCCAGACCCCGGTTGGCGTCTACCATTTCAACAAGGCCTTCGGGATCGCTGCGGACCCGGGCTGCGCCCTGCCGTACGTCCAGGTGGATGAAAACACCTACTGGTCCGGCGACCCCGACCGCCATTATAACGAAATGGTGGACCTTCGGGACGTGCCGGACCTGGCGATGGGCGACAGCGAGCATATCGTGGAGTACGACTATCAGTATCAGTACTGCCTGAACATCAGCTTCAACGAGGAAGGGACCCCGGGCCGCGGCTCGGCCATCTTCCTGCACTGCTTCGGGCCCGCCAAGCCCTACACCGGCGGCTGCGTGGCGGTGCCGGAAAACATCATGAAGCTGATCATGCAGAGCGTGCGCGAGGACTGCGTCGTGGTGATCGATACGCTGGAAGCCCTGGGCGGAACCTTCTGAAAAAATAAACAGGAAGCGGAAATAAGCACCGCTTCTGCGACAGAAAGGAAAGGATGTTTATGAAAAAGACCCTCTGTGTCATCCTGGCGCTGGCCCTCTGCCTGGGCCTGTGCGGCGCCGTGGCGGAGTCCTCCGCCCTGCCTGCCTACGTGTACCCTTTCGTGGAGGAAAATCCGCTGATGGCGGGCGTGGTGGACTGCCTGATGAAGACCGATTTCGGTTATGAACCGGCCGAGGGCACCGTGATGATCCCCGCCCCCATTGTCCTCAAAACGGAAATGAACGCGGACGAAACCGAAGCGACTGTCTGGGGTAATTTCTGGATGTTCGGCTACCGGCTGAACGGCAAGATCCTGGAGGCGACCTGCGGCGGGGACAACCCCGGCGTCATGAAGCTGGTCAAGCAGGACGGCGCCTGGACCGCCGTTTCCCTGGAGGTCGCGCCGGTCAACGGTGACCGGGGCAGCTACTTAAAGGAGTTTTCCGGCGGGGACGAGGCCTTGGAAAAAGAGTATGAGATCGCGGGAGACGCCGTCGAAGGCTACCTGCCCCAGTACCGCAGGTCCTTCATCGTGGAATACGTGAACGCCAACCACCTGGACATCGAGGCCTTCCAGGACCCCGGCAAGGAACCAGTCGACGTCAAGAACTAAGCGAAAGAACGAAACAAAGGAGCCCGGCGCGGAATCATTCCGAGCCGGGCTTTTGCTTTATTCAGTTTGCCATTTCCGGAATCCGGCAGGCGGCGTAGAGGGGGAGGTTGGTGAGGGTATCTTCCTTTCGGTAGTCCGACATGGAAATTCGGACGGGCCTGGAATCCGGATGATTTTTGAAAAACTGCTTCAGTGATTTTGCCTGAAGGTTTTCTTCCGCCTTTACTTCGATGGGGATCAGGGTACTGTTTGCCTGGATCAGGAAATCCAGCTCCAGCTTGGAGGTTTCATCCTGATAATAAAAGACCTCTCCCGGGAAGGAGCTGAGTATCTGCTCCAGGACGTATTGCTCCGTAAAGGTTCCCTTATATTCCTCGAATACGTTTTGCCTCAGCAGGATTTCGTCAATGGGGGCGTCCACCTGAGCGCCCATCAGCCCGTGGTCCACGGTGAAGAGCTTGAAGGCGGAAAAGTCCTCATAGTATTTGAGCGGAATCCCGGCTTTTCGGACGCGGGGGATTTTGTAGACAATCCCTGCGTCCAGCAGCCACTGGATGGCCAGCTCAAAGTCCTTTGCCCGCGCTCCTTTCTGAATGTCGCCGTAGATAAACTTGCTGTTGCTTTTGGCAAGCTGTTGGGGGATGGAATTCCATACCTGATGGATCCGCCCCAGAATCTGGGCGCTGGCGTGCTTGGAAATATCCAGGGCATAGTCGGCCAGAATCTGTTTTTGAATTTTCCGCAGGTCCTCATATCCGCGGTGATCCAGGAAGCCCTGAACGACCTCCGGCATGCCGCCGGTAAAATAATATTCTCTCAGCGCCTCGGTCAGGACCGGCCGGAGGCTGGACAGGCTGTCCAGCGGGTCGCGCGTCAGCCGGATATGGGCGGTTTCTCCCAGTTTTTCACGGACGAATTCGTCGAAAGAGAGGGGGTATAAAGTGAACTCGTCCACTTTTCCTACGGGATAGGAGACGCCCTGATGAATCGCGAGCCCCAGCAGGGAACCGGCCGCGGCGATATGATACTGCGGCGCATCCTCACAGAAATATTTCAGGGAAGCCAGGGCCTTTGGTACGGAGCCGACCTCGTCGATAAAGATGAACGTTTCTCCGGGGAGGATCCGCTGTCCGCTGATGACTTCCATATCGGCGATGATCCGGTCCGTGCGGAAGCCGTGCTCGAAGATTTCGGCGATCCGGTCGTCCTTGTCGCAGTTTAGAACGACGCAGTTTTTATATTCGTTTTTTCCAAAGGCGTTCATCAGGTACGTTTTGCCGACCTGCCTGGCGCCGTGGAGTACCAGCGGTTTCCGATAAGGGCTTTCTTTCCAGAGAAGTAACTGCCGGTATAGATTTCGCTGCATCCTGCACCCCTCCCGTCTGTCTGTCTGTCTGTCCCTATCTTACCTCCGCAAAATGCCTATGTCAACATTTTTCGGAACGACTTTTTGAAAATAGACACATTTTTCGGAACGACTTTTCGGAAACAGGCACAATTTTCGGAAAGAGTTTGGGAAAGCCGGGGGAAAACGGCGGAGGAAGCGATGAAAGAAACGGTTCTCTTGAATTAGCTCTCCCGCGTTTCCCGAACCGCCGCGGACAGGGCGTCGGCGATGTCCTTCAGTTCCTCGGGCCGGAGCTTCAGGACCTCCCGGTCAAAGGTGAACAGGCCGTTGGTTTCGTCCTCCACATCCGACACCTGGGTGTAGACGGCCCCGCAGAGGCCGGCTTTCGTCAGCGGGACCAGGGAGAGATAGAGGTCCCGCAGGGCTTTGACAAAGGCCTCGCGGGTATCAAATTTCTTATAGCCATAGGTTTGATCCGGATTGAAGCTGTGCCCTTCGCATTTCCAGACGTAGCCGCCGAATTCGGAAAGAAGCTGCGGCTTTTTTTCTTTGCCCAGGTGCGGGGGCTCAAAGTAAATGTGCAGGCTGTCCACGTCGCTTTCCTTCTGGTGAAACCAGCCGGAGGTGCTGTCGATCAGCCGGTCCGGGTCCAGGGCCTTGAGGCGGCGGTAGGCGTCGTCCGCCCGGAATTGACCCCAGCCCTCGTTGAAAATCGTCCACAGGCAGATGGAGGGGTGATTGGACAGCAGGTGGGCGGTTTCCTCCATCGTGGAAAGGAAGTTCCGCCGGGCCTCCGGGTCCGGGTGCGTCCGCAGGTCCCGGCGCTTCTGCAAATGCAGGGTGGGCAGAACCGTATCCAGGAGATAGCGGTATTTCCCGTTGTTGACCATGTCCTGAAAGACGATCATCCCCAGCCGGTCGCAGTCGTAATAGAACTGCTCCGGCTCGATTTTGATGTGCTTGCGCAGGGTGTTGAAGCCCAGGGATTTCATCGCCAGGACGTCTTTTTCATAGGCTTCCGGGCCGGCGGGGGTGTACAGGCCGTCGCTCCAGTAGCCCTGGTCCAGCAGGCCGCTAAAAAAATAGGGCTCGCCGTTCAGGCACAGGCGGGGAATGCCGCCGATTTCCCGGACGGTGATCGTCCGCAGGGCGAAGTAGGAGCGCACCTGGTCTTCGCCGCTTTTCAGCGTAAAGCGGTAGAGATAGGGGTCTTCCGGGCTCCACGGATGGGCTTCGGACAAGGTGATCCTGGCTTTCCCGTCCCGGATCGGCCAGGTCCGCCCGTCCAATTCGATCTCGCCGTCCATGATCCCTTCGGCCTTCATCTCTGCCCAGTCGGCCCCGGTCCGGATATGCAGGGCGCGGACATAAGTTTCCGGCACCGGCTCCAGCCAGACGGTCTGCCAGATCCCCGAGCAGGGGGTGTACCACATGCCGCCCCGCTTTCGGCTCTGCTTTCCCCAGGGGAAGCGCGGATCCAGGTCGTTGATCACCCGGACGGCCAGCTCGTTTTCCCCTGGCCGCAGTACGTCCGTGATCTCCGCGGTGAAGGGAAGATAGCCGTTTTCGTGCCGGCACAGCTCCTGCCCGTTGACTGAGACCGCCGCGCTACGCATGACCGCCCCAAAGTGCAGCAAAATCCGCTTTCCCGCCCACTTTGGCGGGACGGTAAAGCAGCGGCGGTACAGCATCTCTTTCCCGGGCGCGGGCGCTTTGTCCACGTTGGACAGCAGGCTTTCCGGGCAGAAGGGCACGAGGATCTTCCCGCTCCGGCCGTGCCAGAACAGGTCCCAGCTCCCGTTCAGGCAGAGCCATTCCTCCCGTTCCATCTGCGGGCGGGGATACCGGTTCCAGGGAATTTCAGGCAGGTTCCGCCCTTCGGCGGTGATCAGTTTTTGCGTCATAGGCGGGACATCCTTATTTATAGATGATTGATCGAAGCACTGCCGTCCCCGCATCTGCTCCGCCAGGCCGCCGCCATCACGTAGGAAGCCTGGGCTTCGGCGGAGGTGCCTTCGGCGGTAAAATCCGGGCAGCCGCAGACCTGGTGGATCAGGCCGATGCTGTCGATGGTTCCGGTGACGGTTTGAAAGGCGCGCTCAGCGAAAGCGCCGTATTCCGCCGGGAGAAAGCCGTCATCAATGCCGCGCCAGATGGCGGCGGCCGTCATCATGGCGGAGGTTCCGTCCACGAAGGTGGAAGGGTCGTCCAGAATGTCGTGAAACCGGCCGTCCGGCAGCTGATACCGGAGCAGGGCTTGGAGCAGCTTTCTGTACCGGTCGATCAGGGGGGCGGCAATTTCTCCGTCCCCCTGCTTCTGCGCTTCCTCCGCCGTGCGGATCAGCCCCAGCAGGGCCCAGCCGTTCCCCGTGGCCCAGCGCTTTTTGCGCACGAAACGGCCCTGCCCGGTGTCCACGATGTGGAAAAACAGCCCGGTTTCCGGGTCGGACAGGTGGCGCGTATAACCGGCCATCTGCTCCGCCGCCTCCCGGACCCGCCCCATCACGGCCAGAAAGGGCGGCACCATGTACAGACCGTCGATCCAGAGCTGTTTTGGCGAGAAGCCTTCCTCAAAGCTGATCTCGTTGTGGCAGATGATTCCGTCTTCGGTACGGGGCGCCCGGTGCATGAGGTAATCGAGCATCCGCTCTGCGCCGGTCCGGTAAAAGCCGTCGCCCGTCCGTTCATACGCCCGCAGGCAGACCTCTCCGCAGGCGGCGGGGTCGGATACCGCTGCGCCGCCGCCCACCATGGCCAGCCGCCCGTCCGCGGACATCCGTTTTACGGCGTCATAGGCCATCGGCAGCCACAGCTCCGGCCGGTCCGCCTCATAGAGTGCCTGCATACATACGCCCTGCTCCCAGGGATGCCGCTGCATCGCCAGCATGCAGCGGATCACCTGCTCTGTTCCGCTGTCCTGATGGTTCATGAGCGCTGACCTCCATTTCCGCGCATGAGCTGCGCCATGGTCCGGTGCTTACCGCTTCGCCGCTTCCTGCTTCTTTTTCCTTTCGGAGAATTCCCAGAGCAGCCGGTTGGCCGGCTTTCCCCAGGTGCAGTAGCCGTTGTTGTCTATTCCGGCGTAATCCGGGTACAGGCGGGTGGCCGGCCAGTCCCACCAGCCGGTTCCCCTCACAAAGGGAAACCGCTCGACGGCGTCCAGGAACGCCCCATACCATTTCGCCTGCGTTTCCAGGCTGATGCCCTTGCCAAAGTTCCAGTCGTTGGGTCGGAATTCGCTGCCGAGCCTGGAGGGACAGCCGCATTCCATAAATATAAAGGGCTTCCCGGTCCGGTCCGCCACGCTTTTGATCCGGGTAAACTGCCGGTCCAGATCGTCCACAGGATAATAGCCGGAGGACGAAATCAGGTCCAGCGCGTCCCACCAGGAAATCCGGTCTTCCTGATATTTGTCGCAGTTATAGGTCAGCGGGCCCGCATAGATCGCCCGCACTTCGCTGATCAGCTGCCGCCATTCCTGCTCCCGGTGGTCGGTCCCCACCATCTCGCAGCCGATGCAGTACATGTCCGCATGGTTTTGCTCCGCCATTTCGGCCACGCGCTTTACGTGATCGGACCATGAAGGGAACCAGTCTCTCCAGCCCGGCTCCACCGGGACTTCCTGATCAAAGAAACGGATGTAGGCGCGCCAGTACCCGTCCCGGCAGTTGACCATGGCCTTCAGAATCATTTTGAGCCCCAGGTCCCGGGCGCAGCGGCATACGGCCTTGACGTCCTCCCCGGACATCACGTCCGGGTGTACCGAATCCATCCGGGTCGAAAAGGTATGGTCCTGCCAGGCGCATACGGGCAGAATCACGGCGTTGCAGCCGGTGGATTCCGCCATGAGCCGGAGCGACTGCCGCCAGGAAGAGGTGTTCCCGGCAAAGCCCTGCTTCTCGCAGAAGCCAAAGGTATACGCGTTGATGAATTCCATATTGCTCTCCTTGACGTGTCCAATGGGTTAGCGGGTGGGGGGCAATTTTGAATCTAAAAAGCCCCCTCCGAAGAGGGGGCTTTACTGGTCGAGGTGGCAGGATTTGAACCTGTGACCTTCTGGTCCCGAACCAGACGCGCTACCAAGCTGCGCTACACCTCGATCCTGGAGCCAATAAAGGGACTCGAACCCTTGACCTGCGGTTTACGAAACCGCTGCTCTACCAGCTGAGCTATATTGGCGGACGGCTGACAGATTTGTCAGCCTTGGTATTTTAGCACGTGCGGCAGGAAATGTCAACCGGAAAATTTCACCGATTCTTCCTCAGGTAGCCGGCCGCCCGTGACGGCTAAGGCGTGCTTTTCCGGAAGGCATACTTCCGTATGCTCCCGAAGGTAATTGAGGATCAGCTCGCTCATCTCGGTCTGGATTTCCCGGACGTGGGGGAGGGCGGCGAAATAGTCGTAGTTGCCCGCGCCGGTCGCCCGGTAGTTGTTCATGCAGAGGGTGAAGGTATCGCCGTCGGCGATGGGGCGGCCGTTGCGCTCCAGTTTGGTCACGCGGGACCCGGCGGGCCGGGAAACGTCAAAGGCATAGGTCAGTCCGGCGTAATAATCATAGTTGTAATGGGCCTGCTTGGGTTTTAAATATTCGTCCGACACGCGGAGGACGCCGGTGTCGTCCTGCTCAAAATATTTGGCGCACTGTTCCAGCGCAAGGCGCAGGGTTTTCCCGTCCACGGACACCACCACCAGGGTGTTGGAGTAGGGGTAGGTGGCGATCACGTCCTGCACGGTGACGACCTCCTCCAGGCCCTTGACCTGGTTGGCCAGGGCGGTGCAGGACAGGTCGGCCCCGCTGGCCCAGAGCATGACCTGGTTGAAAAAGTCCGCGATGTCGGAGCCTTCATAGGCCATGCGCAGATGGGCGGCCGGGCGGAGGGGCCGGGCAAGGCGACCGACCGGCTGGGCGAGGAAGCGCTGCAGGCCGGCCCAAAGCTCATCTTCCCCGGCGGAAATCGTCTCTACGGGGGTGACGGGGCAGAGCTCCGAGTGGAATACGCCCTCCTCCGACAGGGTGACGCGGACATAATCCGTGGCGTTGCAGGAGGTCTGGACGACGTGGGTCCCGGCCCAGGTCTTGTTTGCCATGGGGACGTGCTGGTGGCCGGCCAGCATCAGGTCGATGGGGAGTTGCTCGCATAGCAGGCAGGTGACGTGCTCGCTGGTCTCGGACAGCACGCTTCCGGTGTCCGGGTCCTTTTCAAGGCCGGAGTGGGAGATGCAGACGATCAGGTCCACCTTTTGCTCCTTTAGGGCGGCGACAGCTTTCCGGGCGGCCGGCAGAGGGTCGGACACGGTGATGCCCTTCAGGTTTTCCGGCCGCTCCCAGCGGTTGACCCAGTCGGTCACGACGCCGAACAGGCCGACCTTCAGCCCGTTTTCCAGCGTGTGCACCGCCCAGGGGCGCACGGCCAGGCGGCCCAGGCTGTCTTCCACGTTGGCGCACAGGCAGGGGGCGTGAAGGGCGTTCAGATGGCCAGCCAGCCATTCGGGGCCGTAATTAAAATCGTGGTTGCCCAGCGTCACATAGTCGTAGCCCATCCGGTTCATGACCGGGGCGACGGGGGCGGGCAGGCCCTCTTCGTGGCAGTAGTAGGTCAGCGGGGAGCCCTGGATGGCGTCCCCCCCGTCGATCACCAGGGTGTTGCCGTCCTTGGGAAAGCGCATGGACAGCAGGCCCATCGGCTGAATCGTGCTGTCGATAAAGTTGGTGGGAAAGAGATATCCGTGGGTATCGGAAGTGAAGTAAATCGTCAGTCGATTCATGGGCGTACCTCGCAATCGGATGAAGAGGGTTCTTCGGGGTGGGTTCTGCTGTGTTCGATATCTTGCCGGATCAATGCTTTGATATAGCCTTGCCGGTTTTCTTTTTCGGCAAGCCTGTCCAAAATATCCGCGTCCGTTTTGTTGTTCAGCTTGATTCCGATGAAGGTGGTATGTTCCTTCATCCAGGCCTTTCGGGCGGTGCTTTCAGCTATTGACTTCCCCTCCCTCCCATGATAAGATAACACCAGTGGAGCCGGCTGGCTGGTGCTACGCCTCGGACCGCTCCATCAGTGTATGATGACCGCTTTCCTTAGCTCGGGGCGGTCATTTCTTTTTGATCTTCCGTATGGTTCCGATCAGGGAAATGACAGCGGTGGCAAGCTTGAAAACTTCAGTTATCCATACAATAACTTCCTTTTTCATGCTCTCACCTCCTTTGCTTGGAGGCGATCCGCTCCGGCCCCGCCCGGGACAGACGTTTTTGCGTCTGACAGGAAGCATTATAGAGTGGGTTTAACCTATTGTCAAGAGATGTATCTGCTTTGTTCAAAACCCGATTGACAATCCGCCGAACCGCTTCTATACTGTTATCGGCAGTATAACTGGAAATGATCCTTTTCCGATAAAAAAAGACAGGAGGAGATCACCCATGATCATCTATGTGAACGCCTGCGCCGGGCTGGACGGCAACGGCACGAAGGAAAGGCCCTTTAAGCGGATCAACGAGGCGGCGAAGGTCGCCCGGCCGGGGGACACCGTATCGGTGGCGCCGGGTGTGTACCGGGAGTATGTGAACCCCGTAAACGCCGGCACGGAGGACGCCCGGATCGTCTACCGGAGCGAGGAGCCACTCGGTGCGGTCATCACCGGGGCGGAACGCCTCACCGGCTGGAAGCAGCTGGACAACGGCCTGTGGACCGCCCGGGTGGACAACGGGGTATTCGGGAACTACAACCCCTATACCACCTATGTCTATGGGGACTGGTATTTCGCCGGCAAGTCCAAGCACACCGGCTGCGTGTGGCTGAACGGCCAGGCCCTCTATGAGGCCGCTTCCGCCGAAGAGGCCGCCAAGGGCGAAATTTACCCCTGCTCCTGGGACCAGGCGAATTCGACCCGCAAGTGGTTCGCCGAGCAGGACGGAAACGAGACCGTGTTCACCTGCAACTTCCAGGGGGCGGACCCGAACAAGGAGAACGTCGAAATCACCGTCCGCCGGGAGTGCTTCTGGCCGGATAAGACGGGCGTGAGCTACATCACGGTGTCCGGCTTCACCGTCTGCCAGGCGGCGACCACCTGGGCCCCGCCGGCCGCCTATCAGGACGGCATGATCGGCCCGCACTGGTCCAAGGGCTGGATCATCGAGGACTGCGAGATCTGGGGCAGCAAGTGCGCGGGCATCTGCCTAGGCAAGTACCTGGACCCGGACAACGACCACTATTTCACCGTCAAGCACGTGAAGTCCCCCACCCAGATGGAGCGGGACGCCGTCTGCCGCGGCCAGTACCACGGCTGGGTCAAGGAGAAGGTCGGCGGCCACATCATCCGGCGCAATAACATTCACCACTGCGAGCAGGGCGGCATCATCGGCCGGATGGGCGCGGTGTTCAGCGTGATCGAGGACAACCACATCCACCATATCAACAACATGATGGAGCTGGGCGGGGCGGAGATCGCCGGCATCAAGCTGCACGCAGCCATCGACGTGACCATGCGGCGCAACCACATCCACCACTGCACCATGGGCATCTGGACGGACTGGGAGGCCCAGGGCACCCGCATCACCCAGAACCTTCTGCACGACAATCAGAAGCCCGAGAACGCCGAAATTCTCAAGGGCGGCATGATGAGCCAGGATATTTTCGTGGAGGTCGGCCACGGCCCGACGCTGATCGATAACAACATCCTTTTGTCCGACGTGTCCCTCCGCATGGCCACCCAGGGCGTGGCGATGGTGCATAACCTGATCTGCGGCTCCTTCACCAGCGTGGACGGCGGCACCGGCGACCGCTATACCCCCTACCACATCCCGCACCGCACCGAGGTGATGGGCTTCATGACCATCCTGCACGGGGACGACCGCTTCTACAACAACATCTTTGTGCAGAAGTACCCCGCGGAGGACGTGACCGTCCTGTCCGACAGCGATTCCAGCAAGTCCTTCCGGGAAAACCGGATCGTCGGCACCCAGGTGATGGACATCTATCCCACCTATGAGGACTGGATCAAGCAGTTCGACATGGATACCGACGTGCCCAACATGATGAAGCTGGGCCCGGCCCACGCCGGCAAGCTGCCCGTCTGGTGCCAGGGCAACGTGTACCTGAACGGGGCCAAGCCCTGCAAGAACGAGCGTCACGGCCTGGTCAATGAGGACGGCGGCGTGTTCGTGGAGCTGACGGAGAAGGACGGCCGCCCGGCCCTGCGTACCAATGTGTACGATTACCTGTGGGATTTCAGCGTCTCGATGGTCTCCTCCGACACCCTGGGCAAGGCCTTCGAGCCCGAAGAGCGCTACGAAAACCCCGACGGGACGGACATCCTGTTCAACACCGACTATCTGGGCAACCACCGCGGCGCCTGCGTCCTGCCGGGCCCCTTCGCGGATAAGGAGAGCAGCGGGAAGGAACTGTTCTGAGCCTGAGGAAGCGTCGCTTTTGAGCGCGGTATCAATAACAGCCGGGCGCCGGCCGTCCTGACGGATTGATCAGGAGGGCCGGCGCCCGGTTATTTTATATTCTGTTCTTCATCACTCGGAAGTAATCCATCTTTTCATTAAAGAAGGCGTGAATGTATACCCGCTGTTCCGACGGCTCGGTCAGATAAAAGATCAGGTAATGTTTATAGGTCAGATACCGATAGCCGAGGGATTTGAGCACGTAATCCTTTGGGACAGCTCCGCTTTCCGGCTGGGTTTCCAGGAGGCGGCATTTTTCCCGCAGGGCGGAGACGAAGGAAGCGGCGGGATCGGCGTCCCCGGACTGTTCATAGATCCACAGGGCAATTTCGCGCAGATCGCTTTTGGCTGTATCCGTCATGATCACCTGCCAGCTCATGCCTGCGCGGACCTCAGTTCTGAAAGAATTTCATCGAAAGCCTCTTCGGCGGGCTGAACCCGGCCAAGCTTCACGTCGTCCGCCGCCTGGGCCAGGTGCGAGTAAACGGACAGCCTGGCCTGCAGCTGCTCGATGAGCTGCAGCTGTTCCATATACTGACCGTGCTCCAGCAGCACGGTGTCTTCCCTTCCATTGACGGTAATGGCGACGGGATGGTCCTTTGCTTCCGCGGAGATCTGAGCGTAATGTGTCCGGAGATCCCTGGAGGGCCGGATGGAAATTTTCTGTGTCAATGAAGCCGCCTCCTTTTACTGTTGTCTTATTATATCGCAATATGACAACGGCGTCAACGGCGAAGACTGTGGATAACTCTGTTACATTTCGGTAACGATCCGCAAAACCGTTGAGCAAACGGCGTTTTCAGGCCAAAAACTGTGGATAACTTTGTGGATAATGTGGAAAAACCCTAAATTTCGTTTGCGAAACAGTCACAGAATTGTAACAGTTTTTCTTGCATTTAGCGGTTTCTCATGATATTCTTGGAGCTGGAAGACAGAAGAAAGAAAATGAGCAAAACGGTTTTCCGGAGCGGATGCGGGAGCGCCGTCCCGGACCGTCGGGAGACAGGGAGGTTTTTGACCCGTGAATTTTAAAGGCTTCGCGCTTGCCGCGTTCATTCTTTCGTATCTGTACCGGCTGACGCTGGCGGTGATCCATCTGCGGTCGGCGGACAATCCGGTCCCTGAGAACGTGAAGGATGTATATGATGAAGAAACCTACCGGAAATGGCGGGCGCACCATGCCGAAAAGGCCAGGTTCGGGATTCTGGAATCGACGGCTTCCTTTCTGATCGAGCTGGCTCTGCTGGCCCTGAACGCCTACGCCGCCTTTGCCGGCCTGTTTGGGAAGCACCCGGTCACGCAGACGTTCGCCGTCCTTCTGCTGTCCTCCCTGGCGGAGCTGCTGCTGACTCCCTTTGCCTGGCACGAGACGATGGTGATCGAGGAAAAGTACGGCTTCAACAAATCGACGGCAAAGACCTTCTGGGCGGACCAGGCCAAGGGCTTCGTGATCAGCCTGGGGCTGATGACCGGCATCGGCGCGGTTCTCTGGTGGCTGTGGCAGACCATGGGGGACTGGCTGATCGTGGCGTTCGCGGTATTTATGACGCTGTTCGCGCTGGCCGTTTCGTTCCTGTATCCGGTGTTCAGCCGGATCTTCAACAAGTTCACCCCCCTGGAGGACGGGGAGCTCAAGGAGAAGCTGACGGCCCTGCTGCAAAAGAACGGCTATCAGGTGCGGGCGGTCCAGGTGATGGACGCCTCCCGCCGGACGACCAAATCCAACGCCTATTTTTCCGGCTTTGGAAAGATGAAGACGATCGTTCTGTACGATACCCTGGTGGAAGCGATGACGCCGGACGAGATCTGCGCGGTGTTCGCCCACGAGATGGGGCACGGCCTGAACAAGGACACGCTCAAAAACCAGATCCTGACCTTCGTGCAGATGGCCGTGCTGGGCGTGCTGGCCTGGCTGACCCTGCGGACCCCGGCGTGCTTTGCGGCCTTCGGCTTTGAGGGGGTGAACGCCGGTTTTGCGCTGATCCTGATCATGAGCGTCGAGTTCGCCCTGATTTCCCCGCTGTTCGGCCTGCTGATCAACGCCCGCTCCCGCAGGGCAGAATACCGGGCGGATGCCCAGGCGGTCCGGGAGGGCTACGGAAAAGCGCTGGTGAGCGCCCTCAAAAAGCTGGCCCGGCAGAATTACGCCGACCTGGCCCCATCCCCCCTGCTGGTGAAGCTTGAATATTCCCACCCGACGCTGAGCCAGCGGATCGCGGCGATTGAAAAAGGAGGAAACAGCCTGTGAAAAAAGAATATCTTGATCTGGCGTATGCGTTCCGCAAGTCAAAGATCTGGAAAAAGATTTATGAAGAGGAGCTGTTCGCGGTCCGTCTGCCAAAGGCCAGAGGAAAGAAAAAGGACGAAATCGGTTACTGCGTGATCATGGGGCGAAACGGGGAACACTTGTGTCTGGCGGTCTACATAGGCGATAAGGGATTTTCCACCCTGCGCGAGCTTATGTCGGGTGAGCACGAGAGCCTGGCGGGGCTTTTGAGCCAGGACTGTATCCAGTGTTCCATGGAAACGCGGGAGGAGATGGAGGAAGAGGAGCTGGAGGAGCTGCGGGCGTACTGTCAGGCCTCCGGTGCGCCGTTCAGAGCGCCGTTTCCCAGGTTTGCCCGGTTTATGCCCCACTGCTTTCCTTGGTTTATCAGGAAGCCCAGCGACTGGCAGGCCATCGCGGAGGCCCTCCGGGTCGTGAACGGGATGGCGGCGGTGATGGCGGAGCAGGGGAAAGAAGCCCTGGGCCTCCGCCCAGTGAAGATCGGCCTGGCCGGTCAGGCGTACGGTGCGGAGCAGATGAGCCTGATACACAGTCTGCCGACGGAAGAAGTCACCATCCCACTGTATTCACTGGTCGGCGAAGAACTGAAAGCGGAGCGGATTCCGCTGCCGCCCTGCCGGGAAAAGAACTATCCGAAGCCTGCCCGTATCAATGACATCGCCGTGGCGAAGATGATGAAGAACCCGCAAAGCGGAACCCTGCAGTGTGAGGTCATCCGAGCATCCGCCCCGGTGGAGGGAGACCCGCCCTATGTTCCCGCACTGCTGATGACGGTGGATGAAGCGGGCATGGTGCATACGCCGGCCCTGGGCCATGGTCCGGAATACGATCCGGACGACATGCTGGAGCAGTTTATCGCTTCACTGGAAGGCAGCTATCCTGCCAACATTCGGGTCCGGACGGAAGAAACCCGCGCTTTGCTGGAAGGATTCTGCTCCCGAGCGAAAATCCGTCTGGAAACGTCTGGAAACATGGATTTGCTGGATAAGGCTGCTGCCAGCCTTGAAGAAAGCATGATGAACGGAGCAGACGAGGACGGCATGGTCGAAGAGACAATCCGGATGCTGGAAGCCATGCCGGAGGAGGTGATCCGGGAGATGCCGGATTTCATTCTGAACCAGCTTATGTCCATGACGGACCTGCTGCCTGAAGCGTTGATCAACAAGCTCCAAAGAGCTATGAAATAAAATAACGAGGAGGAAACGAACATGAAAGATCCAAACTGCGGGTACTGTGTGGGCGGAGCGCCGCTGGCGGCCTTCGGCATCAAAATCTGCGACCTGAGCGTCAGCCAGCTGATCCTGTTCAAGGAGCAGAGCCATCCCGGCCGCTGCATCGTGGCCTACAAGGACCACGTCAGCGAGATGGTGAACCTTTCGGATGAGGAGAGGAACGCCTTCTTCGCCGACGTCAACCGGGCTGCCAAGGCCATCCACGCCGCCTTCCATCCGGACAAGGTCAACTACGGAGCCTACGGCGACACCGGCTGCCACCTTCACTTCCACCTGGTGCCCAAGTATAAGGACGGCTACGAGTGGGGCGGGGTCTTTGCGATGAACCCCGGGGAAAAGTATCTGACGGACGCGGAATACGAAGAAATGATGGAAAAAATCCGGAAGGAACTGTAACGATAAGCCGGATGCTTTGTTCCGTAATCTTCAGCTCAGCCGCTTCCCGAACCAGGAGGCGGCTGTTTTCTGGAACTGGTATCTGCTATCATCCTATAAGTGAATTTGAGCGGGTTCCCGAATTGCAAACCGAAGACTGGCTGGAACGATGATCCAGCCGGTTCATTTTATTCTGCTCTTTGGGTGAAAGGATGGGGAGAATGGTCCTCTCAATATGGCGTAAAAATAGGATATTACTCTTGACTGGATGATAACTTTTATGTTATCATCGAGCCGTAGGAGATGATATGGATGCACAATGTGATCCTGTATGAGGATTCCGGCGGCGTCAGCCCTGTAGCGGTGTACCTTGCCGAGCTGGATGCGTCAGGTACCAAGGATGCAAGAATCCGCCGCACTAAGATTCGTACATATGTTAAGATTCTGCGTGAGCGGGGGCTTCCCCTCCCGGAAAACATTTGCAAGCATATGGTCGATAAGATTTATGAGCTTCGTCCCGTTGGGGACCATGTTTTCTTTGCGGCGTGGGTCGATGACACTTTTGTTTTGCTCCATTGCTATAAAAAACAAGGACAGAAGACGCCTCCCCGGGAATTGGAGCGGGCGAAAAAGGAATTGAAAGACTTTATGGAAAGGTGGGAGCGGAATGACTAAATTGAACGGCTTCACCGTCTGGGATGAGGATTTCGACAGGAAGCATTTTTCGGAGGAAGAAATCGCTGAAAGCGACCTAGAGGCCGAATTGATCATGGCCCTGATTGATGCGCGGGAAAGCCAGGGCCTCAGCCAGCGTAGCCTGGAAGAGATGAGCGGCGTGAAACAGCCAGTGATCGCGCGGATTGAGCGCGGCGTCAACAGTCCGACGGTCGAAACGCTGGTCAAACTGTTGACCCCTCTTGGTAAGAAACTGGCGATCGTTCCCATTGGGCCGACTGCCAATTCATGAAGACCTCTGCCAACGACAAAAAACTGACGGAAAAATACGGAAAGAATACTGTCTTTTTCCCTGGTGCTGCAATTGCGCACCGGGTTTTTTTATGATAAGATAAAGGCCATCCACGGAGACGGACTTTTGTTCTTTGTCGGATGGAAAACGTACGGAAAAAACGCTCCCAGAAGCGCCAGTTCTGAAAATGGTAAGGAGAAACATCGTGAGCAACCTCAAGCAGGACATCGCAGAAAAAATCGCACAGACCATTTTGACCGTTTATCCGGACGCCCAGGGGCTGCCGGAGGACCTTTCCGGCCTGCTGGAGGTGCCGCCGGATCCCAAGATGGGGGATTACGCCTTCCCCTGCTTCAAGCTGTCCCGGGTGCTGCGCAAGGGCCCGCCGGTCATTGCCCAGAGCCTGGCGGAGGCCTTTGACGCTCCGGACCTGGCCCGGGCGGAGTGCGCTGGCGGGTATTTAAACTTCTTTTTGAACCGGGGCAATTTCGCAAAGAACACCCTGGATGCCGTCCTTTCCGCCGGGGATCGCTGGGGCGCGGGCGAGGAAGGGGCCGGCAAAACCATCTGCCTGGACTATTCCTCCATCAACATCGCCAAGCGCTTCCACATCGGCCACCTGTCCACCACGGTGCTGGGCAACAGCCTGCGCAAGATCTTTGACTTCCTGGGCTACAAAACGGTGTCCATCAATCATCTGGGCGACTGGGGCACCCAGTTCGGCAAGATGATCGCCGCCTACAAGCGCTGGGGCGACAAGGAGACCGTCGAACAGGGCGGGGTGGACGAGATGACCCGCCTCTACGTGCGCTTTAACGAGGAAGCCGCCGAGAATCCCGCCCTGGAGGAAGAGGGCCGGGCCTGGTTTAAAAAGATTGAGGACGGGGACGAAGAGGCCCTGGCGATTTTCCATTGGTTCAAGGATGTGACCCTGAAAGACGCCATGCGCGTCTATGACATCCTGGGCGTGAAGTTTGACAGCTACGCTGGCGAGAGCTTCTATGCCGACAAGACCGCCGCCGTCGTGCAGGAGCTTTCTGACAAGGGTCTTCTGAAGGATTCCGACGGGGCGAAGGTCGTGGACCTCGAGGAATACGGGATGCCGCCCTGCCTGATTTTAAAGAGCGACGGGGCGACCCTTTACCATACCCGGGACCTGGCCGCCGCCCTGTACCGGATGAACACCTACCACTTCGATCAGTGCCTGTACGTGGTGGCCTACCAGCAGGACCTGCATTTCCGCCAGCTGTTCAAGGTGCTGGAGCTGATGGGCTACGACTGGGCGAAGACGAAGATGAAGCACGTCTCCTTCGGCATGGTGTCCTACGAAGGACAGGCCCTGTCCACCAGGAAGGGCGTGATGATCTACCTGGACGAGCTATTGACCAAGGCCCAGGAAAAGGCCCTGGCCATCATCAACGAAAAGTCCCCGAACCTGGAAAACCGGGAAGAGGTCGCCCGGCAGGTGGGCGTCGGCGCGGTGGTCTATTCCACCCTGCAGAACGGCCGCATCAAGGACATCGATTTCCGCTGGGACAGCGCGCTGAACTTTGACGGGGAAACGGGCCCTTATGTCCAGTACACCTGCGCGCGCTGCGGGTCCGTGCTGCGCAAGAGCCCGGATCTAAGCGGCGTCACCCCCGACTACGCCGCCCTGGACAACGACGAGGCCCAGCAGCTGCTCCTCCTTCTGTCCCGCTTCCCGGAAACCGTGCGGGACGCGGCGGACAAGTACGAACCCTCCTTCATCAACCGGGCCGTGACCGACCTGGCCAAGGCCTACAACAAATTCTACTACGAGCACCGCGTGCTGGAGGAAAGCGATCCCGCGGGCACGGCCGCCCGCCTGGCGCTGACCAAGGCCGTGCGGAACGTGATCCGCACCGGCCTGAGCCTCCTGGGGATCGAAGCGCCGGAGCGCATGTAAGGCGGCTCCCTTTGGTCGCAGAGTGAAGAGTGGAGAGTGACCGCGGCCTCCGGCCGCAGAGTGAAGAGCCGATATGGTTTTGATCATTCGGAAACACTATTTATCTCCACTCTTCACTCTCCACTCTCCACTCTGAGCTGGAGGATGTTTCATCTTTTTATTCTACTTTTTCTTTGTGTCGGAGGGATCTTATGCGTTTTACCAAGATGCAGGGCATCGGCAATGATTTTATCCTGGTCAACTGTTTTGAGGAGGACGTGGCCGATCCTTCCAGGCTGGCGATCCAGATGTGCAGGCCTCATTTCGGGGTCAGCGCGGACGGGCTGGTGCTGCTGGAGCCCGCGGACGGGGCGGACGCCGGGATGCGGATTTTCAATTCCGACGGCAGCGAATCGGAGATGTGCGGCAACGTGGCCCGGTGCATCGGCCGCTATATGTTTGAGCGGGGCCTGACGGACAAGAAGGAAATATCCCTTCTGACCAAGGGCGGCATCCGGCAGATGTGGCTGACCACGGACGAGGACACCGTGGTCAACGTCCGGGTGGACATGGGCTCGCCGGAGCTGTCCCCCCGCCTGATCCCGGTGGACCTGCCGGGGGAAATGGTCCTGCGGCACCGCCTGCAGATGATGGGGCAGACCCTGTTTCTGACCTGCGTCAATATGGGCAACCCCCACGCCGTCATCTTCGTGCGCGACCCGGAGGTGATCGACCTGCCGGTGCTGGGCCCGATGATCGAGCATCATCCCCTGTTCCCGCGGCGGATCAACGTGGAGTTCGTCCGCGCCATCAGCCGGGAAGTGCTCCAGATGCGCGTCTGGGAGCGCGGGGCGGGGGAGACCCTGGCCTGCGGCACCGGCGCCTGCGCCGCCCTGGTGGCCGGCGTCCTGACCGGGATGTGCGACCGGTCCGTCCAGATGAAGCTGCCCGGAGGCAACCTGCAGCTGCAGTGGAACGCCTCGGATAATCACGTCTACATGTCCGGCCCGGCTGAATTTGTGTTCGACGGGGAATGGAAGGAGTAATTATTGGAAGGGGCTTCACAGCGCTCGAAAGGGGGACACAGCCAGGGCCTGCCGGCCCGTTCTTCGCTGAAATTGAGCCACTGGCTCAATTTCCGGGCGCTCAGAACCCCTCGGAAGAAATCAAAAAACACCGCGCGCTGCAAGCGCCCCTTCGGGGTGCCTTCGGCATCCGCCGGATGAACCGGCGGACTCTTCTTGCAACGCGCGGTATTTGTTTTGATGGAGAGTATCTGTTTTGCCCGGATAAAAGCCAAATCAGCGGCGGCGTTTATCCTGTTGTTGCCGGGGAGCCGCGCCGGCAGGGGTACTGTCGATGAAGATTAACTCTTATATGGCCCGCATGAACAAAGCGTATCTGTTTGCCGATATCGCCCAGCGGGTGGAGGCGTACAAAACAGCCCATCCGGACAAGGAAATCATCCGTCTGGGCATCGGGGACGTGACCCGGCCGCTGACGCCGCACGTGGCGAAGGCCTTTGCCGACAGCGCCCTGTCGATGGGGACGCCGGAAGGCTTCCGGGGCTATCCGCCCTATGAAGGCTATGACTTCCTGCTGGACGCCATCATCGAAAAGGAATACGCCCCCCTGGGCGTGAAGCTGTCCCGCCGGGAGGTCTTTGTGTCCGACGGGGCCAAGACGGATACCGGCAGCATCCAGGAGCTGTTTTCCCCGGATACCCGCATCGCCGTGACGGACCCGGTTTATCCCGTCTATGTGGATTCCAACGCCATGGCCGGCCGGCTGGGCTTTCAGGAAAACGGGATCTATCCCCGCCTGATCACCCTGCCCTGCACCCCGGAAACGGGCTTTGCCCCCGTGCTGCCGGCGGGCGGGATCGACGTGCTCTACCTGTGCAGCCCGAACAACCCCACCGGGGCCGCCCTGACCTTTGATCAGCTGACCCCCATCGTCCGCTGGGCGAACGAAAACGGCGCGCTGATCGTCTACGACGCGGCGTACAAGGCCTACATCACGGAAAAGAACATCCCTCACAGCATTTTCGAGGTCGAGGGGGCGCGGACCTGCGCGGTGGAGTGCTGCTCGTTCTCCAAAAACGCCGGGTTTACCGGCGTCCGCTGCGCCTATACCGTGATTCCGGAGGAGCTCATGGGCCTGGACGGGGACCGGAAGGTGTCCATCGGCGCCCTGTGGCGCCGCCGCGGGGAGAGCAAGAACAACGGCGTCTCCTATCCGGTGCAGTGCGCCGCCGCCGCCGCCCTGGACGACATCGGCCAGAAGGAAACCGCCGGGCTGGTGGCCGGGTATCTGAGCAACGCCAGGATCATCCGGGAGGGCCTCCAGAAGGCCGGCTTCACGGTGTACGGCGGGGTCAACTCCCCTTACGTCTGGCTCCAGACCCCGGACCACATGGGCTCCTGGCAGTTCTTTGACGAGCTGCTCTCCCGCGCCCAGGTCGTGGGCACCCCCGGCGCGGGCTTCGGCGCGGCCGGCGAAGGCTATTTCCGCCTGACCGCCTTCAACACCCCGGAAAACACTCAGCGCGCGGTGGAAAGAATCGCGAAAGCTTTTTAAGCGTCGATAGGGGGACACAACCAGGGCTTACCGGCCCGTTCTTCGGTGAAAACTGTCCACTGGACAGTTTTCCGGGCCCTCAGAACCCCCTATCGGGGACCCCCTCGGATTTGCCTCTCGCCCTTTCAGGGCTCCAGGGCGGCAAATCCGC
>OCTW011618336.1_pt1 | contig 20813 bp, 15 predicted proteins | sample 1539671 | NCBI WGS metagenome assembly OCTW01 (sample SAMN02144230, study PRJEB22623) | gut metagenome | biome: sheep rumen | host: Ovis aries | place: New Zealand
TTCCCCGTCCAGATGGAAGATGTAGTCGTCTTCCACGTGTTTGGGAATCACGAGGGTATGCCCTTTGGCCAGCGGGGAGATGTCCAGAAAAGCGTAGAAATCCTCGTTCTCCGCACACTTGTAGGAAGGGATTTCGCCCTTGGCGATCTTGGTGAAAATGGTAGCCATGACTTACAGGGTTATTTCCATGATTTCAAACTTGATGATGCCGCTGGGGACCTGGGCCTCAACGGTTTCCCCCTTTCCATGACCCATCAGCGCCTTGGCGATGGGCGTGGTGGCGGCCAGGAGGCCCTTGGAGAAATCCGCCTCGGATTCCGGGACAATCTGAAGGTTCATCACCATCTTGTTGGCGAGGTTCTTCACTTTCACCTTTGAAAGGAGCTGGACGCTGTCGGCCGACAGCTTGCTCTCATCGATGACACGGGCGTTGGCCACCTTTTCCTTCAGTCGGGCAATCTTCACTTCCAGAAGCCCCTGGGCGTCACGGGCCGCGTCATATTCTGCATTCTCGGAGAGGTCTCCTTTCTCACGGGCCTCCGCAATGGCTGCGGAGATTACCGGCCGCTGGGCCAGTGCTTCGGCGAGTTCCTTCTTGAGTTTGTCAAGCCCCGCCTGGGTCATCAATTCAATGGGCATAATATTTACTTTTTTTACTTTGTCAAAAAAACGAGCCGACGACCGTTACCAGTCGTCGAGCTTTGCTGTGCAGGGACAAAGATACGAATTAATTTCGAACTCCCGCACGTTTTGAGGAAAATTTCGCACCTTCATCGTTTGTCCACAATCTCCTGCCAGGACTGGATGACCCGCAGTAACCGAAGGCACCCGCAGAGGCCAGGTTGCCATAGCGGCAGCAGCCTGCAGCCGCAAGGAACAACGAGATGCCGTTCTTCTCACTGGTGATGAAATAACTTCCCTTTTTTTACTCACTTCTCTTACTCTCTCAAGAATACAGATTCTTCGCTTCGCTCAGAATGACAGGGCGCTTCGCTCAGAATGGCAAGAGGACGGCGGCGGCATCCCGGACAAGTTGCTCCTTGAGGGCGTCCAGCGAGGGGAATTTGCGCTCGTCGCGGATGCGGCGAAGGAAACGCAGACGCAGCGGCAAGCCGTAAATATCCTCGTCGAAGTCCAGGATATGCGTTTCGATGGTCCGTGCCGTACCGCTTACCGTAGGGCGTGTGCCGATGTTGCACATGCCCCGATACCGGCGGCTCAGCACCTCCACGTCCACCGCATACACGCCATTCCCGGGCACCAGCTTCAAGGGCTCATACAGCTGCATGTTCGCCGTGGGAAAGCCGATGGTCCGGCCCAGCCGGTTCCCGGCCACCACCACGCCATACAGCCCGTACGCATAGCCCAGCATCCCGTTCGCCCTTTCCACATCCCCCGCCTCCAGCGCTTTCCTAATCTTGGTGGAGGAAATGGGAGATTCTTCACTTCGTTCAGAATGACAGGGATCCACCACGATAACAGGTGTGAGAGATATCTCCCGTGCCGTCAATTTATCGGCCCCTATATGGTTGTCATACCCCATCACCACCAGCGTGGCGCCGAACTTCTCCCGGAGCAGCGCCAGATATTCTGCCGCCGTAAGCGCAGCGAACGCCCGCGTGAAAGGCAACACCTCCACGCGGTCTATCCCCGCATCCGCCAGCAGCATTTTTTTCTCTTCCAGCGAAGTCAGGATTCTGAAATCCCGCGCATCCTGTTGCAAAACCGTCCTCGGATGCGGCCAGAACGTAACCACAACGGCCTCCTCTCCCCGTTCCCGGGCGGAGGAGACCACTGCGGACAGCACATGACGGTGCCCGAGATGGACACCGTCGAAAAAACCTGTGGTTACTACAGCCACTTCACGCACTCAAAAGCCTGACGATGCGGCAGGAGCGGGTTGGTGGCGAAGATGCGGGCACCCACCAGATAGGCACCGGTCTTCTCCGGCAACAGGGTCACCTCATACAAAGCCTCCCCGTCCTGGCAGGAAACAAACTCGAACGGCTGCACCTCGACAATGTGGATCTTGCCGTGTTTGTCGGTCTGCGCAAATACCACTTCGGCAGCCACATCTGCGGGTTTCAGCCCGCCCAGCTGCAGTTTCATGGAAGCCTTGTACGGCTTGGACTGGGTAATGTCGTACGAAGTCTCCGGAGTGGAGCGCCAGGTCTGCTGCACATTCTCCCATTCGCGGCGGACACGGTTCTTCCACTGGGCCAGTTCGCGGGCCTGGGCAAAGTCTCCGGCCTTGAAAGCCTCGGCAGCCTTGGACTGCGGCTCATAGTACTGGTTCACGTAGTCCGTGAGCATGCGGTTGGTGGTGAAGTTGCAAGCCACCTGGGCGATGGTGTTCTTGATGTACCCCACCCATTCGGCACTGCGTCCGGTGGTGCGGTCCACATTGTAATAGGCCGGAGCAATGTCATTCTCCAGAATCTGGTAAATGGTGGCGGCGTCGAGCTCATTCTGGAAGTTGTTGTCTTCGTAGGCCTGCTCGATGGGAAGCGCCCAGCCGGCACCTTCCTTGTAACCTTCCACCCACCAGCCGTCCAGCACGGAGAAGTGCATGGTGCCGTTCATGGCAGCCTTTTCACCGGAAGTACCGGAGGCCTCCTGCGGACGGGTAGGATTGTTCATCCACACATCCACGCCCTGCACCATACGCTTGGCCAGCGTGATGTCGTAACCGGGAATGAACACAATTTTTCCGATAAAGCGGGGGTCCTTGGAAATATCCACAATTTGTTTGATGAGGTCCTGGCCTGCCTTGTCGGCCGGATGGGCCTTGCCGGCGAAGAGGAACTGCACGGGTTCGGACGGATTGTTCACAATCTTGTCCAGGCGGTCCAGGTCGCGGAACAACAGCGTAGCGCGCTTGTACGTGGCAAAACGACGGGCAAAGCCGATGGTCAGGACATCGTCGCGGAGGTTCTCCAGGATGGTCACCAGCTCGGACGGGCTGTAATGATTGCTGATGCTGTTGTCCTGCAGGCGCTCGCGTACAACGTCGATCAGTTTGGACTTGAGGACCTTCTTCACCTTCCAGACCTCGGCATCGGGGACCTGGTAGATGCCCTCGAAACACTTCTTGTCATAATGATGGGTGGCGAACTCGGGGCCGAAGACCTTTTCGTGGACGGGTTTCCACTCGGGAGCGCACCAGGTGGGATAATGGACACCGTTGGTGACATAGCTCACGAACAGCTCTTCCGGCAGATAGCCCGGATACATGTGGGCGAAAATGTCCTGGGAAACCTTTCCGTGCAGCATGGAAACGCCGTTCACATTCTGCGAGATATTGGCTGCCAGGTTGCTCATGGAGAACTTCTCGTGCACATCCAGCGGATTGTCCTTGCCCAGGGACATGAGGGTTTCCCAGTCCACCTTGAGGCGATCCGGATAGTGGCCGATATACTGGCGCAGCATCCCCTCGTCGAAGGCGTCGTGGCCCGCGGGAACGGGCGTATGGGTGGTGAACAGGGAACTGGCACGCACCACTTCCAGGGCCTCGGAGAAGTCCAGATTGTCTTTCTCAATATATTCGCGGAGCCGCTCCAGGCCGATGAAGGCGGCATGGCCCTCGTTGCAATGGTACACCTGCGTGTCGATTCCCAGCTTGCGAAGGGCGCGGATACCGCCCACACCCAGCAGGAGTTCCTGCTTGAGGCGGTTCTCCCAGCTGCCGCCATAGAGGTGGAAGGTCACCTCGCGGTCTTCCTGGATATTGGCTTCATAGTCGGCATCCATCAGATACAGGTCCGTACGGCCCACCTCCACCTTCCACAGGCGGGCGGTGATATTGCGGCCGGGGAAGGCCACCGAAGTGGTCACCCAGTTTCCGTCCTTGTCCAGCACCGGCACGGCGGGAATCTTGGTAAAGTCCTGGGCGTCATAACCGGCCACCTGATACCCCTGAGCGCTGAGCACCTGGTTGAAATAGCCGTAACGGTACAGAAGCCCCACGGCCACCAGGTTCACGTTCATGTCGGACGTCTCCTTCAGATAGTCGCCGGCCAGGATGCCCAGACCGCCGGAATAAATCTTCAGGGAAGTGTCCAGGCCGTATTCCATGCAGAAGTATGCGATGGAAGGGTCTTTGCGCTCGGCCTTGGCGGCCATATAGGCATCAAACTCGTCCAGCACCTTTTTCATGCGGGAGAGGAAGTCCTCATCCTCGGAGAGCTGCTGGAAACGCTTGATGCTCACGGTATCCAGCACCACCAGCGGATTATGACCGCTCTGGTGCCATACTTCCGGGTCGATGGAACGGAAGAGGTCTTTGGCACTCTCGTTCCAGCACCACCAGAGGTTCTTGGAGAGTTTTTCCAGCCGGGAGAGCTTCTCCGGAAGGTGACGGGTCACCAGGATGCTCCTCCAGCTGGGATTTGTTACGTCGGGTTTAAAATACTGCATCGTTTTGTCCTTCTTCGATTTGTAGGAGGCGGCATGCTCCTGCACTTTGGCGAGGGCGATGGAATAAGCCTCCTGGTAATACACTATTTGATGCTCCCAAAGGGCAATCTGCGACACTTTGCGGGCATTTTCGCGATAAACGCTTCTTTCTTTGCTCTCCAGGGACGCCATCTCCCGGATACGGGCCACGACGCCTTCCACCACTTCCGGGTAGTTGTTGTCGTCCCTTTCCACGATGGCGATGCCGGGATGTTTGCTCTTGAAATGTGTCTGGACCCATTTTCCGAAGCCCGCCAGCGACGTGGTGAGGGTGGGCACGCGGAATGCCAGGGCCTCCAGCGGCGTATAGCCCCAAGGCTCGTAGTACGACGGGAACAGGGCCAGGTCCAAGCCGCAGAGGAGGGTATAATAGGGAAGGTTGAAAATACCGTCATCCCCGTTGAGATAACTGGGAATGAAATACACCTTCACCTTGTCTCCGATGGCATTGTTCAGTCCCACCTCCCGCAGACGGCGGGTAATGGTGTCATCCTCCGCATTCTGCAGATAATGGGAAACCTGTGTCTGATAATGGGAATCCCCTTCTCCTTTGAGTTTGGCCGCCACCGCCTGGTCGGCCCCTTGATGTCCGGAGGGAATCATGATGAAGGCCTGGATGCTGCGGCCGGCATAATCCGACCGGTTCAGGCTGTCCAGGGCGTCGATAAACACGTCGATTCCCTTGTTGCGATACTCGTAACGGCCGCCGATGCCGACAAACAGGGCATCCGAGGGCACTTCCTCCGCACTCATGGCCGTAGCCACCCGCATCAGGCGGTCCCGGGCCTCGTCATGCAGTTTCCTGTACTCCCCGTCCGTAGCGGGCGTGAAACTGTTGTCAAAACCGTTGGGCGTCACCACGTCCACCGGCTTCAGGAACTGGGCGCATTCCCGGGCGGTAATGTCACTCACGGTGGTGAACACATCGGCATTCAGGGCCGATGTCTTCTCCAGCGAATAAATCGCCCGTACATTGAAGCGGTGGGCCATTTCGTCCCCGTTGTACTGATCCATCCCGCTGTACAGCGGAAGGTTGTTCCCGGCCAGGCAGCGTCCAATCATGGTCGCGTGCGTGGTGAAAGCCGTCGCCACCGGAATCTCCGCCTTCTTCAGGTAGAGGACGCCGGCGCCCGTCTGCCATTCGTGGAACTGGGCAACCACCTTCTCCCCTCCCTTGAGGTTGTAATCCCAAAAACTCTCGATGACGCGCCCGGCGACGAAACCGAACACGGCCGACTCCTTGTAATCCCAGTTGCCCGAAATGGAATCCACGCCCCAGTCCGTCCAGAGCGAACCCAGGATTTCATCGGCCTTGGGCAGATGCTGCTTGTAGTCCACCAGGATGGCGATGGGCTTCCCGGGGATGTTCCACCGGCCCACACGGAACCGGAGACCTTCCGCCAGTGCCTGGGCCTTCCAGGAACGGTACAGCATGGGATCTTCCAGAAAATCCGGATTTCCGGCCCGGTGCATCCAGACATCGGGACCGATGAGGATATGACGTCTGCCCATCTGGGCACTCAGGTGCAAAGCCTTGGTGGCGACAACCGTATAGATGCCGCCCACCTTGTTGCACACTTCCCAACTAACCTCGAACAGATAGTCCGCTTGCAGAATCTCTTTCTCAGCCATTTATTGATTGTTCCGTTTCGACTTTTCCACTTCCTCCATTGCCGTCGCCCTCACATCAAGGGCCGCCCGTTTCTCATCCAGGCGGATCTGGAAGTCGGATATCACATTCATGTAATTGATGAACGCCTCGTACGGGGTATCGTACGGGTTGAAATATTTGTGAACTTCCCCGTCGGAGAAAAACTTGGTACACATGTAGTAGAAGTGGTCGCTTTCCTGCAGGTGGCCGAAATCCTCCCACAACTCGGCGTCGTTCACGATGGAGAGTTTCTCCGTCATGGCATAGACTTTCTTGTAGGCCTCGCTCTGGAGCTCGTTGCCCAGCCAGGCGGTAAGGTCACGCTCCTCGTCGGCCCAGGAGATGGGGTCCTCCACGGAAATGTCGGAAACGGGCTTGATTTTCCGGCTGGCCTCCGAAGGGGTCACAAAGCCGAAGGTGCCGTCCTTGAGCACGGCGGCAGGAAGAGCCCTCATAAACTCGAAGATGCCGCTCTCCACGCTCTGGTGCTCGCCGAAGGTCTCATAATCCATGAACAGGTTCACGATGTCCCCTTCCCTGGCGCTCTCCTTCATCCAGCCCACGTACTTTTCGGCCGTGAGCGGATACATGTCCCATCCCTTGTTGGAAAAACGGAAGGCGATGTCGTCGGAAAGGCTGTAGTTGCGAAGGAGAAGCTTCAGCTTGGGCTGTGTCTCGCCGGTATATACGTAATTGGGGCTTTGCCAGCCCATGATGTGGCGGGCGCCCTCGGTGAGCATGGTCTTGTATCCCATGTCATAGACCATTTCGCCGATGCTGTTGGAATAGATGAGCTCGGTATTGCGGAAGGCCGTGGGCTTTACACCGAACAGTTCCTCGATCTTGGCGGCATGTTTGGTCACCTGGTGACGGAACTCGGACTCACTGGCGAGCGAAGCCAGGGAGTGGTAATAGGTTTCGGCCAGGAATTCCACCTTTCCGGTATCGGCCAGAGCCTTGAAACTGGCAATCACATCCGGGCAGAAGCGCTGGAACTGATCCAGGGCGCTGCCGGAAATGGAATAACAGATTTTGAACTTTCCCCTGTTCTGTCTGATGAGGTCCAGCATGAGCTGGTTCATCGGGAGATAGCATTTCTGCGCGATGCGGCGGAGAATGGTACGGTTGGCAAAGTCATCATAATAATGAGAATCCTTGCCGATATCGAAAAATCTGTACAGGCGGAGCCGGGTAGGCTGATGGACCTGAAAATACAGGCAGATGCTCTTGGGGGTTGCCATAATCGATTATTTTACAACTGATTCATAAATTTTTTTGAGTTTGGCGGTGGCGCCGTTCCATTTGAGGGCGTTCACTTCGTCATAGCCCATGCGGGTGCTGAAGTCTGCCAGGGCAGGATAACTGAGGAGGGCGTGGATATCGTCAGCCATGGCATCCACATCCCAGAAGTCAATCTTGAAGGCATATTTAAGAACTTCCGCCGCACCGGACTGCTTGGAGATGATGGACGGAACACCGGTACGCATGGCTTCCAGCGGGGAAATGCCGAAAGGCTCCGAGATGGAAGGCATGATATAGACGTCCGACAGGGCGAACATCTTCTGCACATCCTGCCCGCGGAGGAACCCGGTGAAGTGGAAACGGTCGCTGATTCCCAGACGGGCGACGTGACGGATGGCGCGGTTCATCATGTCCCCGCTGCCGGCCATCACAAAGCGCACGTTCTTGGTGCGTTTGAGCACCTTGGCAGCGGCTTCGATAAAGTATTCAGGGCCTTTCTGATAGGTGATTCGGCCCAGGAACGTCACGACGGGCTCCCTCACACCGCGCTCCACCTGCAGGTTCTCCCGGCCGCTGAAATCCACCGCATTGTGTACGGTGACCACTTTGCCGGGATCTATCCCGTAACGGGAGATGACGATGTTGCGGGTAAGGTCGCTCACGGTGATGACGCGGTCGGCCATTTCCATTCCCCTCTTCTCGATGGCGAAGACGCGGGTGTCGATATGGTCCTCGCTGCCACGGTCGAAGGAAGTGGCGTGCACATGAATGACGAGCGGTTTTCCGGTAAGTTCCTTGGCAGCGATGCCGGCATAGTAAGTGAGCCAGTCATGGGCGTGGATGACATCGAACTCATCCTTCCTCTGCAGGGCGATGGTGCCGCCCACCATGGCGTAGCGGGCCACTTCCTCCATCAGGTTGGCGCCGTATTTGCCGGAGAACTTGAATTTTTGTCCGTAGCTGATGGAGAAATCCTTTACCTGACGCTTCTTTTCTTCTTCCACCAGCTTGCCGAACTCCTCCGGGTCTGCATAGGGAACCATGTTGGAGCCGATGTGGATGAATTTCACCTTGTCCAGGAATTCGTCCACGGTTTCCGACAGGGTATCGACAGGCACATCCGACGCATTGATGATGGTGGTGGCGCTCTGGTCCTCGTCACCGGAGGCCGACGGCATCACGAACAGGGTCTCCACGCCGTTGGCGGCAAGGCCTTTCACGATGCCTTCGCAAGCCGTCCCCAGACCGCCTGCGATGTGGGGAGGGAACTCCCAGCCGAACATTAAAACTCTCATGGTCTATTCCTCCCTGTATTTTTCTATGAGCCAATTGATATTCAGAAGGGCGGCGGTGGTCATGGCCGACGAAATGGCGCCGTGCGCCTCGTGCGGCGGGTCTCCGTCGTAAAGTTCCGAGAAGCAGCCCACACCGTGCTTGGAAAGGTCCTCGTAGAAGCCTTCGGTGAGCCACTCGGCCCGCTTGATGAAGTTCTTGCCCATCATGTTGAAGCCGGCATGGCAGAACGGGGCCAGCAGGTAGGGCCAGGCACAACCGTTCTGGTAGGCTTCGTCCCTGTCTGTCTGGGGACCCTCATAGACCCCCTTGTAGCGGATGTCCCGGGGGCTCAGGGTACGGATGCCGCGGCGGGTCAGCAGCTCGGAATTCACCACGCGCATCACCGCGCTCACCACTTCGTCATCCACGCAGCGATTGTCCAGGGAAACGGCCCAGAGTTGGTTGGGACGCAGTTCCAGGTGCTGGCCGGCACCGTCCACATAGTCTGCCAGGAAGCCCAGATCGGCATTCCAGAACAGGGGCTGGTAATTCGCCTCCACCAGTTCCTTGATGGTGATCCACTTCCTGTAGAAGGCGGTATTCTTGCGCTCGAACTCGAGGGTGAACGCGATGGCATTGTACCAGAGGGCGTTGGTCTCCACCTGATAGCCGGGACGTTCGGTAACGGCGCGGCCGTTGATGTAAGCGTTCATCCAGGTAAGGGCGACGCCGTCCTTTTGGGCCCACAGAAGACCGTTGGGCTGCATGGCCACCTCCTGGCGGCAGCCGGGAAGGTAGCTTTCAAGGATGCTCTTGAGCACGGGACCGTATTTGGCCCATACCTTCCTGGCATCGGCCCCGAAGGCAATGTACTGCTGAAGGGTGACGGCCAGAAAAAGGGGCGCCTCCACCTGTGTGGTGCGGCGGCTCAGGCGGTCCTGGTTGCAGGCGATGACGTTGTCCAGGATTTCCTCGAACAGGGCCGGGTCGTTTTTCCCGTAAAGGGCCAGGCCCGCCACGGACTCCATGGTCTCGCGGAGAAGACCCGTATAGAGCCAGCTGTATCCCGCCACGATGCGCTTGATGCCTCCGTCTTCCCGGATGAGGGCATTGCACTGGCGCACCAACTGGTCGTGGAAAGAGGTGATGGGGCCGATTTTCTCCACCGTAGCGGTGAATTTGCGCTTGAGGGCGGCGGCGTTCACCGGCTGGCCGGCGGTGGCGGAGAACACCAGGCTGTCGCCGGCCTTCATCTCCGTTTCGAACACGCCGGGAACCCAGAGGTCTTCGCGGCAGTCGTATCCGCGACGCATCTCATCCGAATAGGTGACGCCCTTGTACCACACGGGGTTGAACTTGAAGGCCGATGCGGACGAGCTGAGCTGCAGATTCAAATCCGGGAAGCCCTCGTACATGTTGAAGGCGGCACCGTGCTGTATGGAGCCAAAGTCCGTACGGGCGACGGCGTTCTCGGTGGTGAGATCGTGGAAATTGCGGAAGGCCAGGAAGGGTTTCAGCTCCACCTTCACTTTGGCGGGAGCGTTCACCAGCTCGTATTTGATGAGGAGCTGATTCTCATCAGGACTCAGCACGAGGGATTTGCGGAACACGATTTCGCCAATCTTGTAGGTGACGGCGGGAACGGGGTCCGCATCGAAGTCCACGATGTACTTGTGGCCGCGGGGTTCATAGATGTCTCCATAACAATGGATTCCCAGGTTGAACCGCTTGCCGCGAAGGGTAAGGCTCTCGTCGAGGGAACTCAGCAGGATGTGCCGGTATCCGTCGAACTTTTCTACCGGAACGGCCAGCAGGCCATGGTAGCGGCGCGTATTGCAGGTGACGATGGACGTATTGCAGTAGGCACCGGTCTTGTTCGCCAGAATGATCTCGCGTTTGAGCGAATACTCCAAATTGACGAGTTCAGACTTGTTGAATTTCAAAAAAGCCATAATATGTGTTTATACTTTCTTTAATACCATGGCACATCGGGCCGGCAGATACACCCGGAGGGTGTGGTCGTAGGCCTGGTTGCCGTTGGGACATCTCTCGGGTACGGCAACGTGATGCTCTCCCCGGGTGAGGCGGGCGAATCCGTTGTAACGGGGTTCGTCACTGTCGAGAACATTCACGTAGTCTCCCGCAGGGGCGGAGAAGCCGTAATCGGCAAACGAACCGGCGGGCGAGAAATTCAGCGCAAAGATACAGTTTTTCCGTTTGAAAATCAAGATTTTCTTCTGTTCATCGGCCACCAGAAGTTCCGGACGTTCCTCCAGCACTTTCTCCTGTCTCATCAGATGGACCATGTCTTCATCGAAATTGCGGAGGAGCCCGTAGCGGAGGTCCGGATTGTCGGCCAGAGACCATTGCCGACGGGCATACTTGAAGGACCAGCCGTTCCCTTCGCGGGGGAAGTCAATCCATTCGGGATGGCCGAACTCGTTGCCCATGAAATTGAGATAGCCGTCTCCGGCGGTGCCGGCGGTCACCAGACGGATGAGCTTGTGCAGGGCGATGCCGCGGTCCACGATCCCGTTCCGGCTGTCCGTCCGCATGGCAAAATACATCTCCTTGTCCATGAGGCGGAAAATGATGGTCTTGTCCCCCACGAGGGCCTGGTCGTGGCATTCGGCATAGGAGATGGTCTTCTCCTCGGCCCTTTTTCCGGTGAGTTCCCACCAGATTTCTCCCATGGACCACTGCTCGTCGCTGCGTTCCTTGATCCACTTGATCCAGTGGTCGGCCACGCCCATGGACATGCGGAAGTCGAAGCCCACGCCGAACGCCTCGAACGGGGCGGCCAGACCGGCCATGCCGGACATGTCCTCGGCGATGGTGATGCCGTTCGGATTCATTTCCTTCACCAGCCGGGTGGCCAGGGACAGGTAGATGACGGCGTCTTCGTCCACGCCCCCGTCGAAGTACATGCCATAATTGCCGAAGTCCTTCCCCAGGCCGTGATCCCAGTACAGCATGGAGGTGACGCCGTCGAAGCGGAAACCGTCGATATGGTACTCTTCCATCCAGTATTTTACGTTGGCCAGGAGGAAATAGCGGGTGGCATCCTTGCCGTAGTCGAAGCAGCGCGAGCCCCAGGCGGGATGGTCTCCCTTGGGCCCGGCGTGGAAGTACAGGTAGTCCGTTCCGTCAAACTCCGCAAGGCCCTCCAGGGTATTTTTCACGCTGTGGCTGTGCACAATGTCCATGATGACGGCAATGCCCTTGCCATGGGCGTCGTCCACCAGGGCCTTGAACTCCTCGGGGGTCCCGAAACGGGAACTCAGGGCGAAAAAACTGCTCACCTGATAGCCGAATGAACCGTAGTACGGGTGCTCCTGCAGGGCCATGATCTGGATGGTGTCGTAGCCCAGTTTCTTCACGCGCGGAAGGACGTCGCGGCGAAACTCCTCGAACGTGCCCACCTTTTCCTTCTCGCTGCCCATGCCGATATGGCATTCATAAATGAACGGATGGGGGCGCTTTCCGGCATGGCCGCGCTTCCAGACATACTTCTGCGCCGGATCCCACACCTGGGCGCTGAACACCTTGGTAAGCTCGTCCTGGACAACCCGGGTGGCATAAGAAGGAATGCGCTCTCCCCCGCCGCCGGGCCACTCGATATACAGCTTGTACAACTGGCCGTGACGAAGGAACATCTCCGGAAGCTGCAATTCCCAGTTGCCGTTCCCGACAGGCCGCAGGGCGTAACCTTCCGTGCGTTTCCAATTGTTGAAATCTCCTATCAGGAAAATCCTGCCGGCATTGGGCGCAAACTCGCGGAACACCCAGGAACCGTCTTCGCACTTGTGCAGTCCGTAATACAAGTGGTTGTTGACGGCGTCTTTCAGAAGGCCGTCTCCGGCAATGTGCCTGAGGGTTTGCCAGATATGCTCATGGCGGGCATCGATGGCGTCCTTGTAAGGGGCCAGCCAAGGATCGATTTCATAAATTCTACGCATATCGTGTCTGTTTGTCATTCTGAACGAAGTGAAGAATCTACTCCTTGTCCAAACTGTCTATTTTGTCCTTGACGGAGCGCAAGTATTCCCGGCACTGTCCCAGAAGTTCCTTGCTGCGTCCCACCAGGGCGTCAATGTCATCCAGCCTGGTTTCCGGATTCTCCACCTTTGCCGCAATCTCCTCCAGCTCGGCAATGGCCTTCGCATAGTCAAATATCTCGTTCATGCTATATGGGTTTTGTTGTTGTCAATCTTTTCGCTGTAAACCTCGTCCACCCGGGCCTGCAACGAACCATCCGAAAAACGGACGCCGATCCGGTCCCCGACCGATACCTTCTCCACCGTCTTGAGCACCTGCCGGTCCTTTCCGGTAACGAGGACATAACCCAGGGAAAGGATGTTCCGCGGGTCCGTGGCCTTGATGCGCGCTTCCTTCAGCGCCACGGCCGATATCTCCTGGCTCACACGGGCCGATGCGGCAAACTGCAGCCGGCGCAGGACGGCATCTTTCTGCGCCGCCACCTGTGCATATTTCCCGGACAGTCCCCGGACGATGCGGCCGGCCGCCCGCTGCAGGGCATTCTCCTGCGCGGCCGTCTTGCGGGCAAGTGCCAGACGGATACGGGCGCAGGCGGCCTGAACCTGGCGTTCCATCTCTCCCAGCCGGCGCTGAACGGATCGGCCGACATGGGCATCCAAGCCCTTCAACCGCAATTCTTCCCGGTTTACCAGACGGATGGCGGCCGACTCGATCCGCTTTCTGAGACGGTCCAGAAGAGCGTCCTGCGCCCGGAGGGCATCGAGAAACAGATCGGCCAGGGCGGTGGGGGTCTTCACCGAGGTATGGGCCACCATATCCGCGATATGGACATCCCGGTCATGGCCGATGGCGGTGACCACGGGAACGGGACAGGTGGCGATGGCTACGGCCAGCTCGTAATCGTCAAAACAGGCCAGATCCAGTTCGGACCCGCCGCCACGGAGGATGAGAATGGCGTCGTACCCCTTGTCCGCAGCGTCCAGCAAGGCCGACATGATGGAGGCGGGAGCCTGTTCCCCCTGCATGAGGGCTTCCATAAGGTCCAGCCGGAAAGCATAACCTTCGGGATTGTCCAGAAGATGGTTCCGGAAATCCCCATATCCGGCCGCGGTCCTGGAAGTGATGACGGCCAGCCGACAGGGGATGTCCGGCAACGCCAGCTCCTTCTGCATTTCCATATATCCGCCGGCCGTGAGCCGTTCGATGGACCGCTTGCGTTCCATCGCCTTTTCACCGAGGGTGAAGGCGGGGTCGATGTCGTCGATAAAAAGCGAAATGCCGTAGAGTTCGCTGAAACTCACCTGTACCCGCACCAGGACCGTGATGCCCGCTTGAAGCGCCTGTCCCGTTTTTTCCTCGAAGAAACCCTTGATCACGGGATAGTTCCACTTCCAAATCATGGCCCGCGCCTCGGCGACAGGCTTTCCGGCCCGGGACTGCGTCAGGGACAAATAACAGTGGCCGTTGCTGCGGGGGCTCCAGGAAGCGATTTCCGCCTTTACCCAATAACGTCCCGGGAAGGCCTCTGCAACCCCCTCCCTGATGCGGAGCTGGAACTCCAGCAAGTCCATATAGTCCCTCATTCCCATAACATTACAAAGATACAATATTTTCCCCGAATTCGGACTTTTTTTTATTGAATCAAAATCACTACTTTTGTCGTACGAACCGCGGTGCAGAAAACAACGCCGCCCGCCAAGTTTTGAAACATGTTTGATGCAAAAACAGTCAAAGACCAATGTGTCCGGTGGATCCGGGACTGGTTTGAAGTAAACGGAAAAGGCTGCAATGCCGTGCTGGGCATTTCCGGCGGGAAAGACAGCAGCGTGTGCGCAGCCCTCTGCGTGGAAGCCCTTGGCAAGGACCGGGTGATTGGCGTAACCATGCCCAACGGCGTGCAGCCGGACATTGAAGATTCTTTCCGTCTCATCAATCACCTGGACATCCGCCGGTACAATGTGAATGTCGGGCCGGCCTATGACGCGCTGATGGCAGAGGTGGAAGCCCAGCTGGGCGGTCCGGCCAGCAAGCAGACGCAGATCAACATGGCGCCGCGCCTCCGGATGACAGCCCTCTATGCCATCTCCCAGAGCAACAACGGCCGCGTGGTCAACACCTGCAACCTTTCCGAGGATTGGGTGGGCTACAGCACCCGTTACGGAGATGCCGCCGGCGATTTCTCACCCCTCGGCGGGCTCACCGTCCAGGAAGTGGTGGCCATCGGAAAGGAGATGGGGCTTCCGCCGGACCTGGTGGAAAAAACGCCTTCGGACGGCCTGACCGGCCTTACGGACGAGGACAATCTGGGATTCACCTATGCCGTGCTGGACAAATATATCCGCACGGGCATCTGCGAAGACCCCCAGACCAAGGCCCTGATCGATCACAAACACGTCGTGAATGCGTTCAAACTCAAGCCCATCCCTCACTTCGAACCGGAACTGTAACGCTTATTTTGCGCGGGTGTAAACCTGGATGGGGCAGCCTTCGAAGTCGAAGTGCTCGCGGAGTTTGTTTTCCAGGAAACGTTTGTACGGATCCTTCACCCACTGGGGCAGGTTGCAGAAAAAGGCGAACTGCGGCGTGCGGGTGGGAAGCTGCGTCACATACTTGATCTTGATGTACTTTCCCTTCCATGCCGGAGGCGGGTAATTCTCGATTTCCGGAAGCATGGCATCGTTGAGCTGGGAAGTGGGGATTTTGCGCTTCATATTCTCCGCCACGCGTGCGGCAGCATCCAGCACGTCCAGGATGCGCTGCTTGTTCAGAACGGAGGTGAAGATGATGGGAATGTCGTTAAAGGGAGCCAGACGGGCCTTGAGGCCTTCGGTATAATCCCGCATGGTGTTCACATCCTTTTCAAAAAGGTCCCATTTGTTCACCACGATTACGCATCCCTTGCGGTTTTTCTGGATAACGTTGAAAATGTTCATATCCTGCGCCTCCATGCCCATCGTGGCATCGATCATCAGGATACACACGTCCGAATGCTCGATGGTGCGCATGGCGCGGAGGACGGAATAGAACTCCAGGTCTTCGGTCACCTTGCCGCGCCTGCGCATGCCGGCCGTGTCCACGATCATGAACTCGTGACCGAACTTGTTGTAATAAGTGGAAATGGAATCGCGGGTGGTGCCGGCAACCGGCGTCACGATATTGCGTTCCTCGCCCAGGAGGGCGTTGGTAAGGGAACTCTTGCCCACGTTGGGCCGGCCCACGATGGCGATGTGCGGAAGGTCGGCGTGGTCGTCATCGGCCCCGTCATCTTCCGGAAGCACTTTCAGAATCTCGTCCAGGAGGTCCCCCGTGCCGGATCCGTTGGCCGCCGATATGGTCCATACCTCGCCGAGTCCCAGGCCGTAGAAATCGAAGGCATCGTACATCTTTTCGCCGGTGTCCACCTTGTTCACGCAAAGGACCACGGGCTTCTTGCTGCGGCGCAGGAGATCGGCGATTTCCGCATCGTAATCGGTGATGCCGGTGGCGGCTTCGCACATGAACAGAACCACATCGGCCTCTTCGATGGCGATGCCCACCTGGCGGCGGATGGCATCCTCGAAGACATCGTCCGAGTTGGAGGTGTATCCGCCCGTGTCCACCACGGAGAATTCACGGCCGCACCATTCACATTTTCCGTAATGCCGGTCGCGGGTGACGCCGGCAGTTTCATCGACAATTGCCTGACGCATGCCCACCAGACGGTTGAACAGCGTCGATTTTCCTACGTTCGGTCTCCCGACGATCGCTACGAGTGCCATACTTGATTCGGTTAAGATTCTTCGCTTCGCTCAGAATGACGGTTGATGATTTCAGTCTGCAAAGATACACATTTTATCGTCAAATACAGGCGACTGGATGCCAAAGAAGCGCAGAACGGAGTGAAAAACATGGTGTTGGCCCACCTTGTCCAAGGTTTTCATCTTCATATCCGGCGCCCACACCACGAAAGGAATCTCCACCTGCTCGCGGGGTGCCATGGCCATGGGAACCCCGTGCATGTATAAATTATTCTCCCCCAGGGACTCTCCGTGGTCGGAGACAAACAGCATGCAGCCCCGGCGGTCGGGCAGGCTCCGGAGAACTTCTATGACCGAATGCATGAGATAATCGGCATACACCACACTGTTGTCATAGGCGTTGAAAAGTTCCTCCGGGCTGGTCCTGGCCATCTCCACCGTATTGCACACCGGAGTAAAAACCTCGAATTCCGGCGGATAATTGGTGTTATAAGCCGGGCCGTGGTTGGTATAGGTATGAATCACCACGAACACCTTGTCGCTCCCGCTGGCAAGGATATCCTCCCGGAGGCCCTCCAGAAGGATGCCGTCGAAACGGTCGTCGGCTCCGGGGAAACGGGCCTTCAGGTCTTCTTTCCGATAGTATTTTTCCGTATGCACGGGCGGTTCTCCCCAGTTGGACGTGCGCCAGGAAACGTCCACGCCCGCCCGTTCCAGGTAATTGGGCAGAATCTCATGGAGCTTCGGCGTATCCTTATGCTCCAGAATGGCCTTCACGCCGGCGCGGGTGTACGTAGCCGAAGCATCGGCCACATAGGCCTTCACCGAATCGCGAGCAGTGTAGGGATTGGTCTCCTTCCCGTATCCGTACAGCGAGAAATGGTCGCGGCGGGCCGATTCGCCGATCACGAGGACGCACACGTCCTTGCTGGCGGAAACCGACACGGGGTCCGGCAACGGGATTTCCTTTTCCGCCTGCCTGCGCTTCCCCGCCTCGTAACGGACCGTGTTCACGATATAGGACCAGGGAGCCACCAGGGCCCCCAGCTCGGTGGAGTTCCGGTCGATCCAGGGCCAGTTCTTCATATTCCCGAAGACAAGGAGCACAATCAGGCCCAGGGAACCTCCGGCAAGCCTCGCGAAGCCCTTCCAGCCGCCATATTCCACCTTCCGCCCAAAAACATACAGCATGGGCAGGAAGCCCAGCGCCAGCACATAAAGGAGGAAAGACCAGGAGAAGAACCCGGAAGCTTCCGAGTACTGCGTGGTAATGGCGTTCCCCATCATCTCGTCCGTAATGAACACTTTGTACGTATTGACGAAATAAAGCATGACGGCATCCCCGAAGAGCGTAAACGCCAGTATGAACTTGCCGACTTTTCGGAAAAGGAACACCAGAAGGACGTAAAAAAAGAAATTGAGCGCCAGGAGAAGGAGTACGGCCGTGACAAAGATGACCACGCCGTTGAAGCCTCCCTCCAGATGCTGCGTCAAATAAGTGAAGAAAGGAATATGGAAAGCGCATACCGTGTACACGCTCAAAACGAGGCTGTAAATCCCCAGTGAGGTTTTTTCCTTGAAAATCATTTCCAAAGCCGGATAAGGAGCCACGCCGTCCCCGCGCAGAGGAAAGCCAGCAGCAGATTGAAAAGCAGCGTAAGGGGCAGATTCACCGGCTGCGGGGTGCGGTCAAAAGGACTGTCCTGGGCCGATGCGTCATAACGGGCGAAGGGATTGGTGTAAATCACCGCCCCGTCCGGGAAAAAAGCGGTCATCCGGGCGTAAGGCTCCCCCTCCGGCAGCGCATAGCGGATGCGGCAGGTATCGGCCGCCAGCAGGAGCGTCCGGTGCCCCGATCCGTTTACGCGGATACTGTCAGCCTTCTGCGACAGGGTGAGGTACATCTCGTTCCCTTCCAGGCCGATGGCCTCCACGGCAGGCAGTTTCCGGTTTTTCTCCCGCTTCACCGCCCAGTCTCCGTCCCCGTAGTCGGGGACACGCATGGCATAGAAACAGCCGCCACGAAGCGTCTTTTTGATATCCTCGTACGTTCCCGACGCGGTGCGGAGGAAATTGCACCGGATGGCGGTGAGCCAGTGGCGCTCCGGGTGGTGGAGGTCGTCATTGGCCAGGCCGAAGCTGTAGTGTCCGGCACTCAACGCCGCGTCCCAGTATTCATTTTCCGTGCTGATGTGCGTATCCAGTTCCATCAGCTGATAGCCCGACAGCAGGGCCAGGCGTTCAGGAGTGGTTCCCACCGTGCGGTAAGGGTGGTTGATCTGGATGAAATCGGAATCGGCCCCCAGGCGGTCCAGTTCGAACTGCATCTGCGAAGCCAGCAGGGGCAGCAGCGGATTCCAATGCTTCACGGAAGGACTTCCGAACACCAGTTTGTGAAACTTGAAGGGGCTGTAACCCTGCTCGTACACGTTCACCTGGAGGGTGCTGTCGTAAGGGTGTTCCGTTATCTCGTTGTGATTGGAAAAAGTGACGATGTCGTAACCGAGGCTCCGGAAAACGCTGTCGGTATAGGCGGCATCGTAAGGGCATTCGTTCAGGGGCCAGGGGCCTTTTACGCGGGTATGCGTGTGGAAATTGGCCCGCTTCCAGCTTGTTGCAGAGTCCATGGCGCTGTACGGATTGAAGATATCCGGACCGCGGAAGGGCTGCGGCGGCCGGAATCGATAGACCGGGCTCACGCCGGTGACCCACACCAACAGGAGGAACAGCAACGCCAGCGTTCCCAGCAACTTTCCGATCAGCGTCAAAACTCGTTTCATATCCTGTTCAGTCTGGAAAATGGGACAAGGACCTTCAGGGCGCCCCTGTTGACAGACAGTTCAAATTCCGTACCGCCCTCGAAGGGGTCTCCGTCACAGTGAATGGCTCCCCCCTTCGTGCGGGAGACATGGAAGGAAGAGCCGCTGAAATGCAGGAAATGCCGGCTGGTAGGCGCCAGGCCGGTCATGAGCCGAGCCGCAAGGTCGGGGATTTCCACGGTGGAAAAAGGACGGACCACGATGATGTCCAGAAGGCCGTCCTGCAGGGAGGCCATGGGGGCGATGCGCGCCTGGTTGCCCCACTGGTTGGCATTGGCCACCGTCAGGAACACGGCCTTCCCCTGCCAGGTTTCACCTTCGGCGCTGCGGATGGTGTAGAGGTCTCCGGGGTGGTTCTTCCACTCTTCCCATGCCAGGGAAATGTATCGGGAAAGGCCCCGGCGGGTGGACCGGGCAAATTCCAGACTGACGGCGGCATCCAGGCCCATCCCGGCCGTACAGAAAAAATACTTTCCGTTCAGGGAGGCGGCATCGATACGGCTTTCGCAGCCCTCGTTGAGCGTTTTAACCGCTCTGGACGGACTGCGGCTGATGCCCAGATGCAGCGCAAGGCCGTCTCCGCTGCCGCAGGGGATGATGCCCAGCGTCTTTTCACTGCCCACGAGCCCGCGGGCCACCTCGCTCACTGTCCCGTCTCCGCCCACGGCCACAACGACATCGGCCTCAATGCTCCGGGCCAGTTCTTCGGCCTGCCCGGCCCTTTCCGTAAACGCCACCCTGGGCCGATAAAGCGAGCCGTCAAGATATTTCTCGACGGCTGCCAGAATTCCGGACTTGTCTTTCCCCCCGGAGATGGGATTCACAATGAGGCAAATGTCTTTCATCCTTTTTTATACAAGCCGCAACCGGCACAGGCGTCCGAATAATTCCCGTCGCACGCCGTTCCGTCATGCCCGGCCGGACCGGGCATCTTATTCTTCCGGGCCGCGAGCATTTCCATCTCTTCCTGCCTGGCACATCTGATGCCCCGTTTGCGCATCTGGGGGTTCGTGGAAATTTCTCCGTCGGGGAAAGGCCGATGGAAAAAAAAGATGTTCACGCCGAGCAGCAGCACGGCGATTCCCACAAACACGATGGCGGCAAGGAGCGTTTTCATGGATCAGAGGGCGAATTCCGATGAAATGGGTTCGTAATTATACACGCGGAGAATCATCCGGGCGAACGTGTCGGCCAGGGAGACCACGCGGAACTTGCTCTGGAACTCCTTCTTGGCGGGATCCAACGGAATGGTATCGGTCACATAAACCTCCGTGAGGGCGCTCTGGTCGATGCGTTCGTAGGCCGGGCCGGAAAGAACCGGATGGGTGGCGAAGGCGCGGACGCTGCGGGCGCCGCGCTTGAGAAGTTCGTTGGCGGCTTCGGTGAGCGTACCGGCCGTATCGATGATATCGTCAATGATTACGATGTCGCGGCCTTCCACCTCTCCGATGGGGGTAATGCGCTCCACCACATTGGCCCGGGCGCGGGTCTTGTGGCAAATCACCACGGGCGTATGCAGGTTCTTGGCATAGGCGTTCACACGCTTGGCACCGCCCATATCCGGAGCGGCCAGGGTGAGCGTGTCCTTGAACTGGCGCTGCAACTTCTTCAGCGTCGCGAGGAAATCATAACTGG
>OCTW013391253.1_pt1 | contig 20809 bp, 13 predicted proteins | sample 1539671 | NCBI WGS metagenome assembly OCTW01 (sample SAMN02144230, study PRJEB22623) | gut metagenome | biome: sheep rumen | host: Ovis aries | place: New Zealand
AGCCTTGACGTGAGCAGCTTCAACACAGCCAATGTAACCAGTATGCGTTCGATGTTCTCTGGCTGTGAAAAACTGACGAACCTTGACGTGAGCAATTTCAATACTGAGAAGGTGACAGACATGCGGGCTATGTTTAATAAGTGTTCCAGCCTAACAACTCTTAATGTGAGCAGCTTCAATACGGGCAATGTAACAGATATGAGTTCAATGTTCATGTCGTGTATGGGTCTTACCACCCTTGATTTGAGTAGCTTTAATACTCAGAATGTCACAAATATGAGTGGCATGTTCTTAGTTTGTACCAGCCTTACCTCTCTCGATGTTAGCGGTTTCAATACGCAGCAAGTGACGAACATGCAAGATATGTTTAGAGCGTGTACAAATTTAACGTCTCTTGACTTGAGCAGATTTAACACGCAAAACGTGGCGGAAATGTATGGTATGTTCTATAATTGTACGAATTTGAAGAGTCTTGACTTGAGCAATTTCGACACACGTAATGTGAGGAATATGGATCATTTATTCAGGTTTTGCACAAATCTTGTCAATTTGAACATAAGTGGATTTAATACTGCTAATGGTGCCTTCCAACGAAATATGTTCGAGGGCTGCTCGTCTCTTGCCAGCATACAGGCGGGTAATGCCGTGATTGCTGACAGCACCTATGCGCAGATTCAGAACCCCAACCTGTTGCTGTATGTCAACGAGGCTTCGCAGGCACCGCAGTCGGTAAGGAACGTGGTGGTACTCGATGCGGCTGAGCAGATTGTTCTGACGGATATGGCGCAGGGCAACAACAATTTCTACTGTCCTAAACAGTTTAGGGCCAAGAGCATCAACTACACGCGCAACTTCAAGCAGACGACACAAGTGGGGGTGAGCCGTGGATGGGAAACTATCGCACTGCCGTTTGCCGTGCAGACCATTACGCACGAGAAGAACGGTACGCTGACTCCGTTTGGTGTGGAAGGTGGAAAGCCCTTCTGGTTGAAGGAACTAACTGAAAACGGACTGGTATCAGCACAGCGCATCGACGCTTACGTGCCTTACCTGATTAGTATGCCAAATAACAGCATTTATCCTGACGACTATAACCAGGCTGGTCAAGTGACGTTCAGTGCTACGAATGCGGTGGTGCCTGTTACTGAGAGTAGAGAAACGAGCGGTAACAATCGCACGCTGATACCGACCATGATGAGCGTTGCCCAGTCGCCAGACATTTATGTCATCAACCGCGACACGACTTACCAGAACAATCCCCAAGGAAGCATCTTCGTTGCTGACTACCGTGAGGTTCGTCCGTTCGAGGCGTATGTGAAACATGTTGGCGGCGCACGTTACTTCTCTCTCAGCGAAATTCCACAGCTTGATGTCACCGGCATCGAGTCCATAGAGCTGCAGCCCTGGAAGGGCGAACAGTGGTGGACGCTGGATGGACGTAAGTTGAACAGAAGACCGAGTAAGAAGGGTATCTATATACGAAATGGAAAGAAAGTGGTTGTAGATGCAACTTTCTGAGTTTCGAATCGTCTCTGTATATATAGAATGTATATGAAGAAAATAATAACATGCATGTTGCTGATGATTCCGCTCTGGGCTGCGGCCCAGAGCCCTAAGCAACGTGCCGAGGCTGTCAAGGCAGACCCGGAGTATCTCTGGGGAGAGGGCTATGGAGAGAAGGTAACTGATGCAGATCACGAGGCACTGGCCAATCTGATGAGTAAGATCTCCGTGCAGGTGCAGAGCGACTTCACCATTGATGAACGGGAGGTCAGTGGCGCTGCGGGGTCGGATGCTCAGTCGACTATCCAGAATGTGGTGCGTACCTATTCACACGGGACGCTGAAGAACACGCAGAACATTATCGTCAGTCCAGCCCCTAAGGCTGTCGTGCTGCGTTACATGAAGCGTAGTGAGCTGGAGAAGGTCTTCAAGGAACGTGAAGATAAGGCGCTGTACTATGTCTACAGTGCTGTTACTGCTGAGAAGACGGGACGTATCGATGCGGCCCTGCGCTACTTCTACTGGGCTTCGTGCCTGCTGAAGAGCTTGCAGAGCCCCGGTGACGTGAAGTACACTACTGAAGACGGCATGAAGGTGCCTCTGGTGATGTGGATTCCCGAGCAGATCCGTACTATCCTGAGTCTGCTGAAATGTGAGATCACCAAGATAGAAGGGCAGGAGGTCAGTTTGTTGTTTACTTACAAGGATAAGCCCGTGACCAGTCTGGACTTCCATTATTGGGATGGCCAAAACTATAGTAATATCTGCTCGGCCAAGGACGGCATCATGCAGGTGGAGATGCGTCCTGGCGCTCCCACCAATAAGTTCACCATCCAGTACGAGTATGAGTTCCAGAGTCAGATGCGCCAGGATCCCGAGCTGGAACTGGTGATGTATATCTTCAATACCGTCAACTACAAGGAGGCTACTGCTACTGTTGTTGCAGGCAAGAAGACCGAGCAGAAGCAGGCCATGGCCACCCTTCAGGCTGCTGTCCAGCAAATGGGCACCGCCACACATGCGGTTGTCGTTGCACAGCCTAAGGACTATGCCAAGACCGTCAACACCGTCGTGCAGGCTATCAAACAGAAAAACTACGAGAGCGTGCGCAACCACTTTACTGATGACGGATTCGAGATGTTTGACAAGCTGGTACACTACGGCAATGCTACCATTATGGGCGACCCCACTGTCAAGTTCTACAAGTTGGGTGACCGTACTATCTGCCGTTCGGTGCCTATGCGCTTTACGTTCAAGAATAACAACCGCGTCTTTGTGGAAGACGTGACCTTCACGTTCAATAAAGACCAGAAGATTGAGTCAGTGGCCTTCGGATTAGACCAGGCTGCACGCGACGATATCTTCAATCGCGAACGCGGTCCTGCATGGACGGACTCCATTCGTATGGTCATTGCCACATTCCTCGAGAATTACAAGACAGCCTTTGCCCTGAAGCGTCTGGAATATATCCGTAGCATCTTCGACGATAATGCCATTATTATCGTTGGTCATGTGACGCGCCAGCAGTCCAAGCGTAGCGACAGTCGTGAGTTCAGCGACAATAAACTGGTGAAGTACAACCGCCAGGATAAGAATACCTACCTGCGCAATCTGGAGCGTAGCTTCAAGAGCAACGAGTTCATTAATATCCGTTTTACCGACAATGAGGTTGTCCGGCAGGGTAAGGGTGGCGACACCTTTGGCATTCAGATTCATCAGGACTACTACTCATCGTCGTACTGTGACACTGGCTACCTGTTCTTGATGGTGGACTTGAACGAGATTGACGCTCCGTGCATCAAAGTCCGTACGTGGCAACCGAACCGCGACCCCAATATCAACAGCAACTTCGCCAAAGATGACCGTTACTACGGGCTCATCTACGGTGGTAATTTCGACTGATGTATATACCTTATATATAATATATAGCTAAGTATAAACAGATTATAAACTTAAAAAACGTAAAGACTATGAAGAAATTAGTATTGATGGTTATGGCAGCATTCACGATGCTGACCGTGACAAACGCTCAGACGCTGACCAAGCAACAGGAAAAGGCCGTAAAGAAGGAAGTCAGCAAGAAGTTGAAGGACCTCAAGAAGGGTGGTTATGAGATTTTCGGTTCCTCACGCACTCTCGAAACTGCGCTGACCAAGCACTATACAGCTTTGGAAGCTGAGGGTGACAATGTTCGTGAAGTTGTTGGCTATAGCACGGCAAAGTCGGCCAACTTGGCTTCCGCTGCAGCTTTCAACAGCGCAGCCACGGCCTATGCTTCTCAGGCCAGCCAGCAGGTGAAGGGTCGTGTGCTCTCCGATATGGCTTCCGACGTGTCTAACGCTGAGACCGAGTTCGACAAGTTCTATGCTACTTACGAGGGCAAGGTGCAGCAGGAGATTCGCGGTGCCTTGAAGCCCAGTTTCAGCGTGAAGCACATTGAGCCCGATGGTCGTATTGCCGTACAGGCTTTCTATTTGATTTACGAGAATGCAGCCAGCCGTGCCCGTATCAAGGCATTGCAGGAGTCTTTGAAGGAGTCAGAGGCTGCTCAGAAGTACGCTCAGAAGGTTTCCGACTTCGTTAATGAGCGCGTTGTTCCTACCGAATAAACCGAGGGTTGTAGTGCACAAAAATTGTTAAAGTCCTTATTTAATGTTAAAAAGCATTAAGTAAGGGCTTTTTTGTTTCCTATTGTTTAGGCCGTTCGGGGAAAAGTTTGTACCTTTGCAGCCCAAAAGCGCTTAGTGTGTCGGTGGGTATGCTATGCCAAGTTGGAATTACGTAGAAAATATACATTAATAATATATAGTAATAAAAAATTAAAAACAAACAATTATGCCTACAATTTCACAATTGGTAAGAAAAGGCAGAAAGGTGCTCGTTGACAAGAGCAAGTCGCCCGCGCTGGACTCATGTCCTCAGCGTCGTGGTGTTTGTGTTCGTGTCTACACAACGACCCCGAAGAAGCCTAATTCGGCTATGCGTAAGGTAGCCCGTGTTCGTCTGACTAATCAGAAGGAAGTTAACTCGTACATCCCCGGTGAGGGACACAACTTGCAGGAGCACAGCATCGTGCTGGTTCGTGGCGGTCGTGTAAAGGACCTTCCCGGTGTACGTTACCACATCGTTCGCGGTACGCTTGATACCGCTGGTGTAGCAAGCCGCACCCAGCGCCGTTCAAAGTACGGTGCTAAGCGTCCTAAGGCTAAGAAGTAATAACCGGAGAGGGTTAGAAAGCCGTAAGGATTGTGCTGTGCGGTTCTGCCGCACAGCCTTCAACAAAAGAAAATAACCGTTTTGCTGGAGAATTGTTAAAGACAGGTTGAGTAAATGCTCATGCGTGAGCGTTGAAGACGTAGAAAAAACAGCCCCAAGCAGACATTAAATTCAAACAACAAAAATGAGAAAAGCAAAACCTAAGAAGAGAGTGATCCTTCCCGATCCAGTCTTCAACGACAAGAAAGTGTCGAAGTTTGTGAACCACCTGATGTACGATGGCAAGAAGTCCATTTCGTACGAGATTTTCTACAATGCCCTTGAGACCGTAAAGGCCAAGATGCAGAACGAGGAGAAGTCTTCCTTGGAGATTTGGAAGCAGGCCCTCGACAACATCACCCCTCAGGTAGAGGTAAAGAGCCGTCGTATCGGTGGTGCTACCTTCCAGGTGCCTACTGAGATTCGTCCCGACCGCAAGGAGAGCATCTCTATGAAGAACATGATCAGCTTTGCCCGCAAGCGTAGCGGTAAGTCTATGGCTGACAAGCTGGCTGCTGAGATCATGGATGCCTATAACAACCAGGGTGGTGCCTTCAAGCGTAAGGAAGATATGCACCGCATGGCCGAGGCTAACCGTGCATTTGCTCACTTCCGTTTCTAATGGTAACTAAGGTAAAAAAGTAAAAGGATAAAGAAATGGCAAACCGCGATTTACATTTGACCCGCAACATTGGTATCATGGCTCACATCGATGCCGGTAAGACCACCACTTCTGAGCGTATTCTGTTTTACACAGGTAAGACCCACAAGATTGGTGAGGTGCACGATGGCGCTGCTACCATGGACTGGATGGCCCAGGAGCAGGAGCGTGGTATCACGATTACCTCTGCTGCCACCACTTGTAACTGGAAATGGAACGGTAAGGAGTTCAAGATTAACTTGATTGACACTCCGGGACACGTTGACTTCACCGCTGAGGTTGAGCGCTCTCTGCGCGTACTGGACGGTGCAGTTGCTACTTATTCTGCAGCTGACGGCGTACAGCCTCAGTCTGAGACCGTATGGCGCCAGGCTGACAAGTACAACGTCCCCCGTATCGGTTACGTCAACAAGATGGACCGTTCTGGTGCTGACTTCTTCGAGACTGTTCAGCAGATGAAGGACATCCTGGGTGCTAACCCCGTTGTGATTCAGGTTCCCATCGGTGCTGAGGAGAACTTCAAGGGTGTTGTTGACCTCATCAAGATGAAGGCTATCCTGTGGCACGACGAGACCATGGGCGCTGAGTATGATGTCGAGGACATCCCCGCTGACTTGGCTGACGAGTGCGACGAGTGGCGCAACAAGCTGCTCGAGGCTGCTGCTGAGTACGACGAGGCTCTGATGGAGAAGTACTTTGACGATCCCAGCAGCATCACCGAGGATGAAATCATCGCTGCTATCCGCAAGGGTACCATCTCGATGGCCTGCACTCCTATGATTTGCGGTTCTTCTTATAAGAATAAGGGTGTTCAGCCCCTGCTGGACTATGTTTGCGCTTTCCTGCCTGCTCCCGTTGACGTGGAGATGGTGATGGGTACCAACCCCAACACCGACGAGGAAGAGGGTCGCAAGCCCAGCGAGGACGAACCCACCTCTGCTCTGGCCTTTAAGATTGCCACCGATCCCTATATGGGCCGTCTGGTGTTCTTCCGCGTCTACTCTGGTAGCGTGAAGGCCGGTTCTTACGTCTACAATCCCCGCTCTGGCAAGAAGGAGCGCATCAGCCGTCTGTTCCAGATGAACTCCAACAAGGAGATTCCCATGGAGTCTATCGACGCTGGTGATATCGGTGCAGGTGTAGGTTTCAAGGATATCCGTACTGGTGATACCCTCTGCGACGAGGAGAAGCCCATCGTACTGGAGTCTATGTCCTTCCCCGACACTGTGATTTCTATCGCCGTAGAGCCCAAGTCTCAGGCTGACGTTGCCAAGCTGGACAACGGTTTGGCTAAGCTGGCTGAGGAAGACCCGACGTTCACCGTTCGTACCGACGAGCAGAGTGGTCAGACCATCATCAGCGGTATGGGTGAGCTCCACCTCGACATCATCATCGACCGTCTGCGTCGTGAGTTCAAGGTAGAGTGTAACCAGGGTAAGCCCCAGGTTAACTACAAGGAGGCCATCACCAAGACCGTTATGGGCTACCGTGAGGTTTACAAGAAGCAGTCTGGTGGTCGCGGTAAGTTCGCTGACATCATCGTTAACGTTGGTCCCGTCGATGACGACTGGAACATCAAGGAGAACGGTGGTCTGCAGTTCGTCAACGAGGTGAAGGGTGGTAACATCCCCAAGGAGTTCATCCCCTCTATTCAGAAGGGCTTCGAGACCGCTATGAAGAATGGTATCCTCGGTGGCTATCCCGTTGATTCACTGAAGGTGGTCGTTGTGGATGGTTCGTTCCACCCCGTTGACTCTGACCAGCTGTCGTTCGAGATTGCAGCCCAGATGGCTTACAAGGCAGTCTGCGCTCAGGCTAAGCCCGTACTGATGGAGCCCATCATGAAGCTCGAGGTCGTTACCCCCGAGGAGAACATGGGTGACGTTATCGGTGACCTGAACAAGCGTCGTGGTCAGGTAGAAGGTATGGAAGAGGCACGCAGCGGTGCCCGCGTCGTCAAGGCACAGGTTCCCCTGTCCGAGATGTTCGGTTATGTGACCGCTCTGCGTACCATCACTTCCGGCCGTGCTACCAGCTCTATGGAGTACGATCACCACGCTCCTCTGTCTTCAGCTTTGGCTAAGGCCGTGCTGGAGGAGGTTAAGGGCCGTGCCGACCTCGTATAAGACAATAGGGCCTATAAGTCCCACAAGACCTATGGGCCCTATACATAAAACACTGCCGCTGAGCAAATGACTCTTTAGCAGCAGTAAATAAAAAGTAAATAGTAAATAGTTAAATTGTAAATTAGAATTATGAGTCAGAAAATTCGTATCAAGCTGAAGAGCTACGACCACAAACTCGTGGACAAGTCAGCAGAGAAGATTGTGAAGGCCGTCAAGGCTACTGGTGCTATCATCAGCGGTCCTATTCCCCTTCCCACCCACAAGCGTATCTACACCGTGAACCGTTCTACCTTCGTTAACAAGAAGGCTCGTGAGCAGTTCCAGCTGAGCGACTACAAGCGCCTCATCGACATCTACAGCTCTACTGCAAAGACTGTCGACGCGCTGATGAAGCTCGAGCTCCCCAGCGGTGTCGAGGTAGAGATCAAGGTCTAATCCTCCTCTCTATACATCATCAAGCGGTAACGTCACTACGACATTACCGCTTTTTTGTATGTTACCACATACTTAGGAAGTAGGATGGCGGTGACTGCTACTGGGTGCGCACTTCGCCGGGTAGCATGCCGTAGGCTTCCTTGAAGCACTTGGTAAAATAGCTGGGGGCGGTGAAGCCTACCTGATAGGCTATCTCGCTGACGCTGCGGTCAGTGGTGAGCAGCAGTTGGTAGGAACGGTTTAGACGGGCTGCACGCAGCAGTTCGACGGGCGTGGAGCCGGTGATGTTCTTCACTTTGCGATACAACTGTACACGACTCAGATTCATGCTCGCTGCCAGATCTTCCACGCTAAGCTCGCTATTCTCCAGACTTGCTTCGACAACCTCTTTGAACCGGGCGATGAAGTACGATGTCGAGGGTCCTGGATTGTCGCCAGTTGTCTCTTGGCTGTCGGCAGTTGTTTCTTGGTTGTCGGCAGTAGTCTCCTCGCTGCCAGCTGTTAATTGTCGGCCGTTAGCCGTTGGTTCTTTCCCGTCAGCTTTTTGTTGCTGGCTCCCTGTTGTCAATTCTTCATTGGCAATATCCTCCGACTTGAGGTTCCACAGGGTGTTGACCACACGTTCGCGGCGCATGTTGACCTTGTCTAAGTGGTAGAGGTATAGCAGGACGATGACGACGAGGAGCAGGACTATCACACCGCAGGCCAGCCAAGTGATGGCACGCTGGGTGTCAAGCTTGTGGAGGTATTTGTCGGCTTTCTCGTGCAACTGCTCCAGATAGGCACCCTGACGCAGTGTCTCGTCGGTTTGCATGAGCAGCACGTTGGCGTTATCGTGGGTAACGAGCGCTGACTGCATCTTGATTTCCTTTTGGTAGGGTTTGCCGTCCAGGATATCAATGGCTAACTGCAGTAGGCGGTCGCCATAGGTGGGGTAGATGTAAGAAGCCTCGAGGATAGAGTCACGCACCAGTCGGATGCCGCCGTCCTTGCCTGGCAGACCGTCAATGCCGCAGTAGAGCGGTTGTCGGCTGTCGCTTTTATTGACTTCCAGGAAGGCTTTGCGTGCTCCAGTGGCTGAGCGGTCGTTCATGCCAAAGACCAGGTCGACGGCTACATCGGGATGTTGCTGGCGCCACTCAAGAGTCTTTTCGTAGGCAGTTTCTTCCGTCCAGTCGCCTTGCAGCGTAGCCACCACTTTAAGGTCGGGATAGGCGGCTATGGCGTCGACAAAGCCTTTGTGCCGTTCGATGGCAGGCGAAGAGCCCTTGAGTCCCATCACTTCGACCATCTGACCGTGTCCCTTCAGACGTGTAGCAATGTATTGTCCCATCTGGTGCCCCATCTCGTAGTTGTCGGCACTCATAAAAGCGGTATATTTCTGCGAGTTGGTTTTGCGCTCAAAGACGATGACTGGTATGCCGCGATCGTAGGCGCGGTCAATGGCGGGCGAGATGGTTGCCACCTGGTTGGGGGCTACGATAAGCAGCTGGATGCCGCTGTCCAGAAGACTGTCAATCTGTTCTATCTGCCGCTCGTCACTGTCATAAGCTGCTGCAAAGCGCAGTTCTACGCCCTCATTGAAGAAGGTGCCCATGCGCAGTTCGGCATTCTGCTTGTCGCGCCAGATGTCTTTGGAACACTGGGAAACACCGATGACGTAATGCTTCTCTGACGTTGTGCAACCAGTGCACAGCCAAATGATAACGGCCCATGCCGCAGCAGACAGTATTTTTCTCATATATAGAATAAAGGAACGCGCGTATTAATTGAACATGTAGCGGATGGTGAACATCACCTGATAAGTCGAGACAGCGTCCTCGTAGTTCTTGAACGTAGTGGTATGACGCTCGCCGTTCACCAGGTTGTACGTGTACTTGCCGTTCGAGTAGTCGAGCAGTGCGTTGCTGGTAATTTGTTTGAAGACACCCCAGTCCTTACACAGGAAGTTGGGCAGGTTGAGGATGTCGACACCCAGCTGCAGAGTGTGCTTCTGCTTGCCCCATTCGAAACTCATGTCACGCAGGTACTTGAAGTCCAGCTGATGGTGCCACGGCATCTTGGCACCGCCACGCTCAGCATACTGACCCGTGCGGTTTTTCAGGTAGTCGTCCTGCTGAATGAATGCCCAGAAGTCGTCGCGCTGCATGTCGGCGGTGTAGGTCTGTCCATTCACTGTGCCGTTGTCAACAAAGTTCCAGCTGTTCAGCTCCTCGCGGCTGGCCGGCACGTAGATCAGGTTGCCGGGTGCCGACGGGTCGCTGTTGATGTTCTTTCCGAAGGTGTACGAGTAGCGGCTGTACGAGTAGTCGCCCAGGAAACCGTACTGGTAGCCGTCGTATATGAGGCTGAAGGTCGATGTAGAGTGCTTGCCCTCCTTCAACTTGTAGCTGGCAGCCACGAGCAGGCGGTTGGGAGCCACGTAGGTGGCATAGCCTGTCTCATTGTCGTTGACAGCATGGATGCTGTTGCGGTAGTTGCTATAGGCTGACGATACTTGGTCGCCGATGCCCTCGGAGTATGATTTGGCACGTGACAGCGTGTAGCTGGCCATGAGGTCCAGTCCGAAGTCGAACTTCTTGCGAAGCTGGAAGCTCAGCGAGGCATAGTAAGCTCTCGTGCCGGCATTCTCCAGCACATAGGCAGAATGGTTAGCGTCCCAATAGCTCATCTTGTGGCGTACATCGCCGTGACCCAGGTCAATGGTAGACTTACCGTCCCAGTAGATATCCTTGTTGCTGACAACGACGGGGTTGAGATCTCTGCTGTAGATACCTTCGACGGTGAAGTCGAAGTCGTACGGCAGCTTCACATCCAAAGCCAGCGATGTCTTCCACGTCTTAGGCATACGTAGGTCTTCGGCCAAGACGGTAGGACCGGGAGGGTTGCTGGAGCCTCCTGTGGCGTTAATCTGGTTGAGCATGCTCTCCTGACTGGTAGTCAGTGTGGGCTTCACCTTGCCGTTGGTATTGGTGGCCACATAGGTGGTTTGTCCCATTCCTGAGTTGAGGACGGAAGAGACGAGCCAGACGAACGGTATGCGACCGACGAAGAGTCCCGTACCGCCACGAAGGATGAAGTTGCGGTTGCCGGTGATGTCCCAGTTGAAGCCGACACGTGGTGAGCAGCTGATGCTGTTGCTTGGCACGTTGTCTGTGCGGAAGTGCTGACCACCGAAATCAATGGCGTAGTAGTCGGGGTTGTAGTTGTTGCTGAGCGAAGGGTAGGAGGGTAGCTCAAAGCGAAGGCCTGCCGACAGGCGGAAGCGGTCGCTGAAGGTGATGTTGTCCTGTATGTAGAACGACCACTGGTTGGTCTTCATCTCAGCGGTGAACATAGATCGCGAAGGATTGTTGCCATAGGTGATTCCGAATACACGCGGTGCAGCATTGAATACCGATGCCCAGTCGCGGGCATCCACCTGAGCCTGCGTAGCTTCGAAAGCATAGTAACCTGCAGCAGCCTGTGCATAGCCGTTGGCTGCAAAGTTGTGCTCATACTGCAAACCGGCAAAGAGATTGTGCTTGCCCAGCGAGACGTTCACCTCATCGGTGATAACGGTGGTCTTGGTCTGTGCCAGGTTGCCGTAGGTGTACAGGTCGCCCGTCAAAGCCCAGCTGGGGAAGTGATTCTGCCCGTCGCTCATGACGACTTCGATGACGGGATTGCTCTCGCCGTATTCGTTGGAGCGTGGCTGGTCCTGGAATGAGTAGGTGCCTCGAAGCGTGTTGCGCCAAATACCGAATTTACTGTTCAGCTCAGCGGCAACCGACGTAAAGCGGTACTCGGCATAGTAGCGGCTGGAGAGCGACGACATGCCGTAGTTGGTATTGCTGCCGAAGTTGTTCTGATGACCGTTGTAAATCGGAGTAGACTGGTTGCCGCCAATGGAGCGCGATGCCGATGCAGGGTTGCTCAATTTACGGTTGGCCTTGGTAAAGCGAATGTAGAACTTATGATTGTCGTTGATGTTCCAGTCTACACGGGCCAACAGACGGTAGGCTGGGGTTTTGACATTGTAGTTCTGCCAGGGACCCGTCTCGATGCCGTAGTTGGAGCGCAGATAGGAGGACAGCGATTCCAGCTCGCTGAGCTGCGGACGGCGACTGGTGTTAGTGTACGTATTGCCGCCATCACCGGCACGGGATGAGGGACCGGTGGTCTTGTTGTCCTCAAACTCGCCATTGACGAAGAAGAACAGTTTGTCCTTCAGGATAGGACCGCTGAAAGTTAAGCCATAGGTGTCGTTGCGGCCGTTGGTGATAGCCAGCGACGTGTCGCCTACACGGCTACCCTTCAGGCTGGTGCTCGTGATGTAGGTGTAGACGGAGCCCTTGAACTGGTTGGTACCGCTGCGCGTTATGGCATTGATACCGCCGCCGGTGAAACCGCTCTGACGAACGTCGTAGGGCGTGACGCTAATCGTCATCTGCTCCAGGGCGTCCAGCGAGATTGGAGTGCCGCCGCCAGGAAGGGGCGTCGCTCCCAGACTCAGTCCGAAGGCATTGTTGAACGAAGCACCGTCGATGGTGACATTCGACTGGCGGAAGTTTCCGCCACCGATGGCAACACCGCTGGCACTGCTCGACTGCGGCGTCATTCGCATCAAGTCCGTCATGGAACGGCTGATGGTAGGTATGCTGCTAATCTGCTCGAGGTTCATGTTAGTAACAGCACCGGAGCGGTCGGAACGCATGGTGTTACGACTCGGAGCCACCACCTGAACCTCCTGCAGCTGGCTGCTATTCTCGGCAATGGTGGCATTGATGACGGTGTTCTGACCCAGCACCAGCTGTATATCGGTGAACTTGACAGGCTCATAGCCGATGTAGGAGACCTCTACATCGTAGGGACCTCCGGCTTTCATACCGGAAATGGTGTAGACGCCATTCGCGTTGGTCACACCATAGTAGATGGCACCTGATGGCGTGTGGCACGCCTTGATGGTGGCACCGATGATGGTTTCGTGTGCATCGGTCACTTTACCTGTGATGCCCGAAGTCGTCACCTGGGCAGAGGCGGTTAAAGCTGATAGCAATATCGTCAGTATTAGCGATAGCTTCTTCATAGTAGATAGGTTTAGTTTTATTATCGAAGTATTAGTCTACAGACTCTTCTGGCGCTGACCCATACGAGCCTCGACGACGTTTACGACATAGTCACCCAGCTTCTCGCACTCGTTGATAATGTCCATGTAGATGGTACCGACGGCGTAGGTGTAGTTGTGGTTGTTGATGTCGTTGATGTTCTGCGACTTCAGTTGGTTACGATAATTGTTGATTTCGTTCTCGATATTGAACGAACGGTTGATGTCGTACAAGTCCTTGCGACCGCCCAGCAGACGGTTCATCTCCGTCAGCGACTGGTCGGTGAGTTCCATCATCTGGTGCAGGTGGTCGTACTGCTTGTCGATGAAGTGGTCCTGCTTGCCGTTATACTTGCGACTGATGGTGCGGGCCATGTTGTAACAGGCATCACCAATAGACTCCAGCTCGCTGATCTCACGTAGCATAGCACGAATCTTAGCTTTCGTGTCGTCGCTGAGGTGGGCATCACTGACTGAGTCGAGATACTTGGCAATCTCCAGTTCCATGTTGTCCGATATACCCTCGTACTTCTCGATGCGGGTGAACAGCTTGTTGAAGTCGCCAGCCTGGTTGTCCTTCTTGTCCGTCGTGCTGCTGGACAGCGTCAGCAGTTCGCGAACCATACCGAACATGCGCTGCATACGGCTGGCAAAGGACTGAATCTCCTTCTGAGCTTCCAGGACGGACAACTCGGGAGTCTTCATGAAGCCGGCAGTGATGAAGTGCAGGCGGAAGTCCTCCTCCTCGTCCACCTTCTTGGGCTTGATGACCCAGCAGACGAACTTCTCAATCTGCGGAATGAACCATATTAATATAAAGGTATTAGCCACGTTGAAGGTCGTGTGGAAAGCTGCCAAGACGAAGCTCAGCTTGGCGGCGTTAGCCAGGAAGGCATGCTCACCAGCCAGTTCCTTAGTCATATTCACGTCGTAGCCTACCCATCCGCAAACCATATCGATGAAGGGACGGAAGACGAAGAGAATCCAGATGACGCCGAAGACATTGAAGAACATGTGGGCCAGGGCTGCTCGGCGAGCCTGTGTGTTGGCCGACAGGGCGGCGAGGTTCGAGGTCACCGTCGTACCGATGTTCTCACCCATCACCAGCGCGATACCCTGATAGATGGGCAGTGCACCGCTGGAGCACAGAATCATCGTGATGGCCATGACTGCTGCCGACGACTGGACACAGAATGTCAGGATGCCGCCCAATAGCAGGAACAGCAGCGTGGTCAGGAAGCTATTCGGGTCGAACGAGGCAAAGAAACTCAGCACGGCAGGGTTCTCGCCCAGTTTCATCTCCGTGCCGGTGGCGCGCAGCGTGGCCAGCGCAAAGATGAGGAATGCCAGACCGAAGAGGAAGTCACCGATATAACGGTGCTTCTTCTGGTAAATTAGGATGATACCTACCAGGAAGGCAGGGTAGGCCAGGTCGCCGATGTTAAACGACATACCGGCCGACATGATCCAGGCCGTCAGCGTCGTGCCGATGTTGGCACCCATAATGACCGAGATGGCCTGTGCCAGTGTCAGCAGTCCCGCATTGACGAACGAGACCGTCATCACCGTGGTAGCTGTTGACGACTGCACGCTGGCTGTCACCAGAGTACCTGTCAGCATACCAGTAAAACGATTGGTGGTCATGGCTCCGAGGACGTGTCGCAATTGCGGACCGGCCATTTTCTGCAGCGCCTCACTCATTGACTTCATGCCGTACATGAGGAGCGCAAGCGAGCCCAGAAGCGTAAAAATTACCCAAATAGACATCTGTTGTTGGATTAAAGGTTATTATTTGGTTGCAAAATTAGCGATTTTCTCCGAAATACCAAAGTGTTTATGCTCTTTTTTCTGCTGAAATCTTTGTCGTTTCATTTATTCTTCTTATCTTTGCGAGCAGAAACCTAAGACAAATGACTATGGAAGAGCAGAAAATAGTGATACGCTGCCGTAACAATGATCAGGTGGTGGAAGTACCTGCGGGGTCGACCATGCAGGAGGTGTACGAACGCTGCAAGCTGCAGATGGAATATGGGCCGATAGCAGCCAAGGTGAACAATAAAGTAGAAGGTATGCACTACAGGGTGTACAAGCGCAAGGACATAAAATTCCTGGACCTGCATTCGCCCAGCGCTCTCAGAACCTACACGCGGACGCTGTTCTTCGTGCTTTGCAAGGCAGCCCACGACCTGTGGAACTGTAAGGTGTTCATTGATATCCCCGTCAGCAACGGCTATTACGTCACCATCAAGCGCTTGGACGAGCGTGGACGTCAGATTGAGATTACTCCTGACGACGTGAACGATTTGCGTCAGCGCATGCAGCAACTCATCGATGCCAAACTGGACATCCACCGCTACGAGGCCACTACCGAGGAGGCTATCGCCATGTTCCGTGAGTTGGGCAGTCTGTCGAAAGTCAAACTGTTGGAGAGTATCGGCCGACTCTATACCACCTATTACGATTTGGATGGCTACAAGGATTATTACTATGGCGCCCTGCTGACCAACACATCACAGTTGCACCTCTTCGGACTGGAGTACCTGTATCACGGTATTCTGTTGCGCATCCCGTCAAGGAATGACCCCTCGCGTCTGAAACACTTCATGCGCCAGGACAAGATGTTCGACATTTTCCAGGAGCACCACGACTGGCAGGACATACTCGGACTGCGTACCGTGGGTGACCTGAACGAAGCCATTGTCGGCGGACATACCAATGAACTCATCCAGATCAGTGAAGCCCTGCAGGAGAAGAAGATTAGTCAGATTGCAGACCAGATAGCCCACAGCAAGGGCGTGAAGCTGGTGCTCATTGCCGGACCGTCGTCCAGCGGTAAGACGACCACTTGTAAACGACTGTCGGTGCAGTTGGCCGTCAATGGCATCTATCCTGTCGGCATCTCGCTCGACGACTATTTCCTGGATCGTGAAAAGACACCTAAGGACAAGAATGGTGACTATGATTTTGAACACCTACACGCCTTGAACCTCCCCTTGCTGAACAAACAACTGAAGGCGCTGTTCCGCGGAGATGAGGTGGAACTGCCTCGCTATAATTTCCAAAAAGGCAAGAGTGAGATGAGCGGTAAGAAATTGCGACTCAAAGGCAACGAGGTGCTGGTGGTGGAAGGTATCCATGCGCTGAATCCCGAACTAACGGGCGACATACCTGACGAACAGATTTTCCGCGTCTATGCTTCGGCGTTGACCACCATTCTGCTCGATTCGCACAACTATGTTCCGACGACGGATAACCGACTGTTGCGCCGCATCATCCGCGACTACAAGTATCGTGGTGTGTCGGCTCAGGAGACCATTCACCGCTGGCCCAGCGTCAGAAGGGGAGAGGATAAGTGGATATTTCCCTTCCAGGAAAATGCCGACGCCATGTTCAACAGCGCCATGCTCTTTGAACTGGCAGTCATCAAGGGACAGGCTGAACCTCTGTTGGAGCAGGTGTCGGAAACCTGTGAAGAGTATGCCGAGGCCTATCGTCTTCTGAAATTCCTGAAATACATCCGACCCATTCCTGCCGACCAGATTCCGCCGACATCCCTCCTGCGTGAGTTTCTGGGAGGCTCGTCGTTCAAGTATTAAGAGTTTCCCCCGACCTCTTCCATCGAAAGGAGGTCGGGGGAAACTTTTATTTCACCAGTACTACCAGATATTTGCTGGCCGACCAGAACAGTTGCGGATTGGTGATGCGCAGGATGTACTGCTTGTTGGCATCCAGCACCAGTTGATAACTGTTCTCGGGGTGTGCCGTCAGCAGTTTGGCGGAGCGACTGTAGAGGCGTATCTCCTTGTCTACGCGGATGTCAATCTTAGTGAAGTACTCGCGGTTGAAGTTGTTGCGTAGCACTTTGCCGTCCTCGTAGATGTGCTGGTTCTTCAGCTCTTTCTTGGTACCATAGACAAACCATGCCGTATTCAGCTGCTTGTCCTGTGCCGAGATGGTCTGTGTCTTCTGGTTGGTCTCCTCCTGCAGGTTGCTGACGCTGTTCGAGAGGTCGTTGACCTGCGTGTTCAGTTCGCCAATCTGTACGTCTTTAGCTTCCAGTTCAGCCTGTAGCTGGCTTAGCTGGGCGTCCTTCTCTTCCAGTTGCCGAGTCAGGTTGTCCAACGTGCGGCGCAGCTGGTCGCCGTTGATGGAGCTGATGCGCAACTGATTGCGCAACTTGTTGATGAGTTCACGGTTCTGCTGCATGCGCTCTGTGATGTACTGCATGTTTTCACGGATGCGCTCTGATGCCGATGTGCCCTCGCCGCCCTTGGCCAGCGTGACGCGCTGCTCGGCTTCGTTGATGGCACGGAAGCCTTCTTCGATGTCGTTGAAGGTCGCCATCATGTCATTAATCTCGTTGTTCTTCTGCTCGATGAGGCGGTTCAGAGAGTCGCGCTCTTCCATCAATGCACTGTCCTGTTGTCCGCTGCCGTTTTGCTTACAGGCCGTCAGGGCCAGCAGTCCCATCGCAATCAAAGTAATCTTTTTCATATGCTTCATGTTATTTTGTCCTTTTTATCGTGTTTGATATAGCTTCTTTAATTCTCTTTTCCTGCCACGACGATGACGAACTCGCCCCGTGGCTCGTGTTCCTGGAAGTGAGCAATGACTTCCTGCAGGGTGCCTCGCACCGATTCCTCGTGGACCTTGCTGATTTCGCGGCAGACACTCACCTGACGGTCAGGACCGAAGACCTCGCTGAACTGCTGCAACGTCTTCAGTACGCGGTAGGGTGACTCGTAGAACACCATCGTGCGCTCCTCGTCCTTCAGCGACAGCAGCTTGGTCTGGCGCCCCTTTTTCTGAGGCAGGAAGCCCTCGAAGCAGAAACGGTCGCAAGGCAGTCCGCTCGACACCAGTGCCGGCACGAAGGCTGTGGCACCCGGCAACGTCTGAACTTCAATGCCTGCCTTGACGGCTTCACGAACCAGAAAGAACCCCGGATCGCTGATGCCGGGTGTGCCGGCGTCGCTGATGAGAGCTACCGTCTGACCGGCCAGCAGTCGTTCGACGACACTCTGGCTGGTGCCGTGCTCGTTGAATTTATGGTGCGACAAAAGGTGTTGCTTGATGTCAAAATGCTTCAGCAGGATACCTGAAGTGCGGGTGTCCTCAGCCAAGACCACATCCGCCTCCTTGAGGATGCGAATGGCTCGCAGCGTCATGTCTTCCATGTTGCCAACTGGCGTTGGCACGATATACAAAATACCCATATCGGGGGGCAAAGGTACGAAAAAATCAAATAAAAGCAAAGGAATTAGGATTTATTTACTATCTTTATACCATCATTGACGGGCTTTGCACTATTATTGACGGGAAAAACCACCCCTTTTGCACTCAGTCCGAATAGTCCGATTTCAAATTCAACTCTTCAGCGCCCTCATGGCATTCAGGACAGCCAAGACGGTGACACCCACATCGGCAAAGACAGCGAGCCACATGGTAGCAAGTCCGACAACAGCCAGTAGCAGAACGGCAACCTTCACACCAATGGCAAAGGCTATGTTCTGACGGGCTATGGCCAGTGTGCGACGGGCTATACGGATGGCAGTAGCAATCTTCGAGGGATGGTCGTCCATCAACACCACGTCAGCAGCCTCTATGGCAGCATCACTACCCAGTCCGCCCATAGCAATGCCCACATCGGCACGAGCCAAAACGGGAGCATCATTGATACCATCGCCCACGAAAGCTGTAGTATGCGTGTCTGAAATCAGTTTCTTCATCAACTGCACCTTGTCGGCAGGCAACAGTTCAGCATGGTATTCGTCCAGTTGCAACTGACGAGCCACGCGTTGTGCCACATCCTCACGGTCACCTGTCAGCATCACGGTTTTCTGCACACCCAGTGCCTTCAACGCAGCAACAGCCTCTTCACTATCCTCTTTCACCACATCGTTGATGAGGATATGTCCCGCATATTCTCCGTCAATAGCCACATGGATAATGGTACCCGTATCGCCATCACAGGCGTGCCACTTGGCACCCACAGCATCCATCATCTTCGTATTACCCACACAGACTACCTGTTGACCCACCTTGGCTCGAATGCCCTTGCCAGGCAGCTCTTCCACATCGCTCACCTCGCAGCCATCGGTAGCCTCATCGGGGAAGGCGTCGCGCAGGGCTGCACCAATGGGGTGAGTCGTGAAGTGCTCCACATGGGCAGCCATGTGCAAGATATGGGTGGTTTGAGGATGTACGGCCTCCACGGCAAAACGTCCATGCGTCAGGGTTCCCGTCTTGTCGAACACCACGGTATCCACCTTTGCCAAGAGGTCCAGATAGTTGGCGCCCTTCACCAGAATACCCTTCCGCGAGGCACCGCCAATACCGCCAAAGAAGGTCAAGGGCACGCTGATGACTAAGGCACAAGGACAGCTTACCACCAGGAACATCAAGGCACGATACAGCCAGGTGGGAAAAGCGGTGAGAAATGAGAGACCTGAGGTGAAGGAAAGATATAAAGGAGGCAACACCGCAATGGCAATAGCCAAGAACACGACGACAGGGGTATAGATGCGGGCAAACCTGGTGATGAATGTCTCGCTCTGCGACTTGTGTTCACCGGCATCCTCCACCAGTCGGATAATCTTCGAAACGGTGCTCTCGCCAAATGACTTTGTAGTACGGATGCGCAGCACCCCATTGATATTGATACAGCCAGAGATTACCTCGTCTTCCTCGCCAACCTCACGGGGAACACTCTCACCCGTCAGAGCCATTGTGTTCAGCGATGATGCACCACTGACCACGACTCCGTCCAAGGGAACCTTTTCTCCCGGACGCACCACGATAGTAGAACCAATAGCCACCTCGTCAGGACTGACCGTCACTTCCTTCATCCCTGCCTTTTCATCGCCCACCTCTATATGGGCTACGTCCGGACGGATGTCCATCAGATGAGAAATACTCTCGCGACTCTTCCCTTCAGCATAACCCTCAAAGAGTTCGCCCACCTGGAAGAAAAGCATCACAAAGACTGCCTCAGGAAACACCGTCTCAGCTCCTGGCAGGAAGCCAATGCAGAGAGCGCCTATGGTGGCTACGGCCATCAGGAAATGCTCATTGAAAGGATCACCCTCCATCAAACCTTCAGCAGCCTCCTTCAACGTGCCTGCTCCGATGATGAGATAAGGGACAAGATAGACCAACAGCAACTGCCACGTGGCGAGTGCCGTTGTTTTCTCTATGACTACTGCTCCTATAAGCAGTATCACTGTTGCCACAATTATTCCCAGCTGTCTGTGCAGCCCATGCTCATGATGATGCTCATGATGATGTTCATGATGATGCTCTTGACAACAGCATTCACCTTGATGTTCGTGATGATGTTCGTGTCCCATATTGTAAATGTTTTATTGTTTCTGCGTGCAAAGGTACGAAACCTTTTCTGCAACTTGGTTGCAAACTAATGATAGAACCTATTTGGCCAACGATTTTCTCAGAAAAGTTTGGAAGTTACAAACTTATTGCGTACCTTCGCAGCATGATAAGTCAACAGATTTGTGAGGAGATGCTCCAAGAACATGGCGTGAAGCCTACTGCCAACCGCATCGTCGTGGTGAAGGCACTGGCAGATGCTGAGCGTCCTTTGTCACTCAGCGAATTAGAATATAAGATTCTTTCTATTGACAAGTCGGGAGTGTTCCGTGCGCTGACGTTGTTTCGCGAGCATCATCTGGTGCATGTCATAGAGGATGGTGGCGACGGGGTGCGTTACGAGTTATGCCACAGCCA
>OCTW011491749.1_pt1 | contig 20802 bp, 18 predicted proteins | sample 1539671 | NCBI WGS metagenome assembly OCTW01 (sample SAMN02144230, study PRJEB22623) | gut metagenome | biome: sheep rumen | host: Ovis aries | place: New Zealand
TTGTTAATATTATAGATTTAGATGCATTAAAACTAAAAGATGTGTCATTCTTAAAAAAGTTCTTTAATATGTTTATAGATAATTTAAATAATAAGAAAATAACTATAATATCAGGTAAGAGTGATACTATAATAAATTTTTTACAAGAAAATAATTCTTTAGAAGATATGTTTTCGTTTAAAATATCACCTATAAAACCAACAGTTAATGATATATATAATATTGTTAATGGTAAAATAAGTAATTTATCTTTAGGTGATGAATTTAATATAGAAGTTTTAAATTATATTACAAATACTTATGAGAATTATGATAGTACACCTACTAGTTACATAGAAAAATTAATAAAATATATATCTTTTAATAAACAAGTACCACAAATAGAAAAACAAAAATCGAATGATGAAATATTTAAAGAATTAAATGAACTTGTTGGACTTAAAAAAGTAAAACAATCATTTAGTGATTTAGTAGATTTAATTACACTTAAAAATAAGACAAAAGAAGATTTAAAGATTAATAATATTAATTTACATATGGTATTTTTAGGTAATCCAGGTACAGGTAAAACTACTGTTGCTAGATTAATAAGTAATATATTATATAATTTAAAATATATTAAACAAAATAAATTAATTGAAGTATCTGCGAAAGATTTAATTGCTGAATATGTAGGACAAACTTCTATAAAGACAATGAATGTAATTGACAAAGCTTTAGGTGGAGTATTATTTATTGATGAAGCATATCAACTTGCTTCAAAAAATAATGAAAATTCATATAATGAAGATGCGATTGCTACATTAATTAAAGCAATGGAAGATAATAGAGATAATCTAGTAGTAATATTCGCAGGTTATACTAAAGAAATGCAAGATTTCTTATCTTCAAATTCAGGTATAGTATCAAGGATAGGATATACACTTACATTTGATGATTATACTAATAAAGAATTAATTGATATATTTAAATTATTTGCTACAAAATCAGGCTTCATTTTAGAAGATGGTATTGATAAAATACTTGATAAAATAATAAATGATAATAGAAATATGGATAATTTTGGTAATGCAAGGTTCATAAGAAATGTATTTGAAAAAACTATTATAAACCATGCAAAAAATACAAAGAATAATAAAAATAAACGTATACTTAAGACAATTACTAAAAAAGATATTGAAGGATTACATATAAATTAATAAAAAATTTTAAATAAGTTTTTATACTTCTCATTAAATTATGAGAAGTATTTTTTTGGACTAAAAAATCATATTATAATTTTATGTTATGTAAATTAAAGAGTATCATAACTTTTAGTTATGTTGTCATGAAAAATAAATATTTGAATTTTAAAAAATGTTGAACTATTATGTAAGTAAGAGGTGGTGATTATGAAAAATAGTTATGATACATATAACGTTTTCTACTATGTATCAAAATTTAAAAGTATAACATTAGCCGCTAATTATTTACATGTTAGTCAACCTGCAGTTACAAGGCAAATAAAAAATTTAGAAATGTATTTAGGTTATACTTTATTCCTCAGAAATAAGAAAGGTTTGCGTTTGACAGAAAAAGGAGAAAAACTTTTTAATGAAGTAAGTAGAGCAATTGAAATATTTAATGGGATTGAGTCGCAAAATAATGAGGCAAAACCAGTCGAAGAAGGAACAATAAAAATATTATCTGGTTATGCAACTACAAAAAATATATTATTACCGATTGTACTGGAATTTAATAAAATGTATCCCAATATTAAAGTTCAAGTAGATTATTATCCATTAAATGAAGCTTTGAATAAATTGAGAAATGGAGAAGTAGATTTGCTACTTATTAATAACGATGAAAATATAGAATATTCTGATATATATTTCACGCCATTTTACAAATTACATGATATTTTAGTTGTAAATAGCAAAATAAAAAATGATTATCCAAAAAAAATAAAACTAGAGGAAATAAATAATTATCCAATAGTGTGTAAAAAAGATTCTATATTTAAAAAGTTTATGAATAGATTATTTAATGATATAAAACTTAAACCGACTTGGGAACTTACTGATTATTGGCTTGTTGAGGAATATATAAAGATGAGTATGGGTATTGGTGTAGTAAGCAGAGAATTTATTAAGAAAGAATTAAATGACGAAGAACTAATAGAGGTAGAAACAGATATTGAATTACCTAGTCGTGAAATAAGTTATGTCATTAGAAAAAATAGTATTTTAAGTCCTGAATTAATAAAGTTAATTCATTTGATAAAAAAATGTGGGAATATTTAAAAATAAATATTAAAAAATTTTATACATGTATAAAAAAAAGGTATTTGACTTGGAATATATGTAAAAATATAATCATTTTAGGAGGGGAGTATATGACCGAATTTGAAAAGAAAAAATATAGTAGACATATAATTTTAGACAATATTGGAATAGAAGGCCAAGAAAAATTAATTAATTCAAAAGTACTTATAATAGGATTTGGTGGACTAGGAACAGGAGTTGCAATGTACTTAACTAGGATGGGTGTAGGACATCTTGGAATAGTAGATAGTGATTGTGTAGATGTAAGTAATTTACAAAGACAAATTTTATATGATGAACAAGATGTTAATAAAAGTAAATTAAAAAGTGGAATAGAAAAATTAAAAAAAATTAATTCTAAAATTATAATTGATGAATATGAACTTAAGTTAGATGAATCAAATGCAAATGAGATAATAAAAAAATATGATATTATTGTTGATTGTACAGATAATCTATTAACAAGAGGAATAATAAGTAGAACTTGTATTGATAATAAAAAAAAGTGTGTATTTGGAGGCATAAATGAATTCAATGGATTTATATTTACACATGTAGAAAATAGTTCATGTTTTGAATGTATGATGGGAAATATAGAAAAATTAAAAGAGATGGATAAAACAAATAAAGTAGTTGGGGTAATTGGAGCTATGGTAGGAATTATTTCAAGTATGCAAGCATTAGAAGTTGCTAAAATAATTTTGAATATAGGAAAATTAACAACTGATAAAATGATTGTTATTGATGGTAGAGACTTATCAACTTCAATAATACCAATAAATAAAAAGAATGATTGTTATTGTGAGGGATAAAATGAAATTATATATAAAAAATAAAGATTATGAAAATATAATTGCTCATTGCATTAGAAAATTAGAAAAAAAATATTATGATGATGAAACAAAAGAACAACAAGCATTTGGTGTGATTGTTGGGAATAAAAAAGAAGATGATTTTGAAATAACAAAAGTTATAAATTTAAAAAAGAATTATCGTTTTGAGCAAGAAACATCAAAAAAAATGAATGAAATGTTAGAAAAATATGCGATACCAGGAGGAATAGAAACTAATGAAAGAGCTTGGGCTATCGATCCAATTGAATTAAATGAAATAATCATTAGTCTAAATGAAAATGAATTTTTAATAGGAACATATCATATGCATAGCGATTTATCTTGGACTGGAGATTATCCAAAAGAATTACCAACTAAATTAGATAGAGAACTTAATAAAGGAAATAATTTAATTAACTTAATTGTATGTATAGAAAAAAATAATAAAAAAATAAGAGCTTTTTATGAATCAGACATAGATAGAGAATATGAAATGGTAAAAGATTAAGGAGGAATAATATGAAAGTAAAATTTAATTATTATTTAAAAATAAAAGAGATAATGAATAAAGACTATGATGTCTTTACAATTGAAAAACCAATTTCAATTAGAGAAATATTTGAAAAAAATTTACCTAAAGATAAATTAAATATGATTGATTTATCAGAATTAATGATAGTTAGTGATGGAAAAAATATTGAAAATTTAGATACATTAGTTGATATGGATATAGTATTCTCAATATGTCCTAAAATATATGGAGGTTAAAATGAAAAAAAGTAATATAGATTTAGAGGTTATATTTAATAATTTATACGCAGAAATCAATTGTGTAGAATATAATAATGATTTTTTACCAGATTTTTATCAATTACACAAGATGATTTGTGAATTATATGAAATAAGTGAGTCTAATATTCGTGGTAAAGAATTATTAGAAAATATGAAATTATACTTAAAATATCCCAATGAAAAAGTTGCAAAATTACTAGGAGAACGTGATATAGTTATGCATCTTGAATCATGTCAGCGTAAAGCAATGATTGAAATTTTAGCTAGAAGTGATTATGATAAATATGTTTATTATATTTTAAAAAACATGTTAAAACATAAGGAATTTATTAAAGGTAATGAATTATGTAGATTACTTGATTTATATAATAATAATAAAGTTTATTTTATGATGTATTTTGAAGAAGTCCTTCAAAGTGACTTTGAAATGTATTTAGACAAAAAATTAGAAGATCCAAAAGTAGCAGGAATAGTAACAATGCAAACACATGACATATTACAAGAAAACAATACATTAAAAAATCGTTTCAAAAATATGTATGAAGAATTATCTGAGAAAATTGAAAAAATAAAATATGTACAAGAATCAAAGAAAAAAATATTACAAAAATATTAAATGGGGGATACTTGTAAAGAAATAGGTGAATAAATATGAAAAAAATATATGATTTAAGAAGTGACACATGTACTATGCCAAGTGAAGGAATGCGAAAGGCAATATACGAGGCAAATGTAGGAGATCAAGGTTATGGTGAAGACTTTGAAACAAATAGATTAGAAGAATATTGTGCCAAATTATTTGGCAAAGAAGCAGCAGTTTTTATGTGTTCAGGAACTATGAGTGATCAAGTTGCGCTTAGACTATTTACCAATCCTGGAGATGAAGTTATAATAGACGAAAGTTATCATATTAATTACTTTCAAGGTGCACAATCAATTGATATGGGAAAAATTATATTAAATATTTGCCAAACAAAAGATGGAATAATAAGAGTGGATGACATAAAAAATAGGCTAGATAGTCGAATGCATAATGGTACATTTACTCAAACAAAATTACTTTCACTAGAAAATACAATTAATTCATTTGGAGGAAAAATATTTCCATTAGATATATTAAAGGAAGATTATGAATTTTGTCATAAAAATGGAATAAAAGTTCATTTAGATGGTGAACGTATAATGAATGCTTGTATGGCTTCAGGAATAAAGCCAAGTGAATATGCAAAATATACTGATACAATTACTATGTCATTTTCTAAAGGTTTAGGTGGTCCATTTGGTTCAATTATAATGGGTAATAAAGAAGATATGCAAGAAGCTAGAAAATTTAGAAGATGGTATGGAGGTCATTTACACCAATCAGGATTTATGGCAGCAGCAGCATACTACGCCGTGACACATAATGTTGATAGGTTAAGAGATGATCATAGAAATGCGAAGCTGTTAGCTAATTTAATAAAAAAAGAAAATCCAAAAGTAAGTATTAATAATCCTGAAACAAATATATTAATTATAGATTTAAGTAAATATAATTATGAATCAAAAGATTTCGTAGAAAATTGTAAAAAGAAAGATGTTTTATTATTTCCATATGGAAAATATATAGTAAGAGCCATAACTTGTTTAAATGTAAATTACAATGACATAAAAGAAATAGCTAAAGTAATTAATAGTGAATTGAAAAAGGTTGTAAAATAATATGGAATATCGAGAATTAATTGATGAAGATGAATTGCAGGTATTAAAGGCATTTAAAGAAATTATTAGTGTTGAACATGAATATGGATATGATAAATTTTCAGGAGCATATTGTTTAAAAAAATTAGAAAAAATGAATTATAAGGAATTTTTAGAATATTTAGAATATTTAAAAAAGCCACATGGAGATGAATCAAGTCAAACTTTAATGGGGTTATTTGAAGATAATGAATTATTAGGATTTGGCGTCATTAGATGGGATGATAATTTTAAAACATTAACATATCAAGGTCATGTTGGAGCACTTATATTACCATCCAAAAGAGGTCATAGATATGCTGAAAAAATATTAAGATTATCAGCAAAACTATTGTTTGATTCTGGTAAAGAAAATATAGTGGTTAGTTCTAAACCGAAAAACATTTCAAGTTATAAAACACTAGAAAATGGTGGAATGAATTTTGAACACGAGTATATAGTAGATGGTCAAAAATACCTAGTATACAAGTTAAAAAATTGACAATTTTATTTTATAAGTAGTATAATCGAATCAATGTGAGGCGGTTATATGAATATTAATTTTGAATTATATAAGATTTTTTATGTTGTTGGTCAATTAGGTAGTGTAACAAAAGCAGCTCAATATTTGAATGTTTCACAACCTGCAGTCACAAAACAAATAAAAAACTTAGAAAATTTATTAGAAGTAACATTGATTGCAAAAACACCAAAAGGAATTAAGCTAACAGAAGACGGTGAATACTTATATAAAATGTTAGAAGATTCAATTTCAAAACTTTTAAACATAGAACCTAATTATAATTTAAAAAATAAAGAGTATATTTTCAGAATAACAGCAGGCAATTCAATTTTACAAATTTTTTTAAAAGAAAAAATTATAAATTTTAATAAAAAATATCCAAATGTAAAATTTGTTATCGATACTGCAGGATATCAAGTTGCAATGGAAAAATTATTAAAAGGTGAATCTGATATAGTATTTGTAAACAAAAAGAATGATTTTAAAACATTTGATAATTGTATCATAAATAAATGTTATGATACTGAAGATATATTTGTTGTAAGTAGTGAAATAAAAGATAATTTTCCTTCCAGCATTAAAATTAAAGATATAAATAATTATCCAATTATTTCTATTAGAACACCAACACCAGCCAATGAAAAAATTAATGAAATATTAAAATTAAATAATGATACGTTTAGGCCAAAATATGAAGTTACACAAGTAAATATGATAATTGATTATATAAAAAGTAACTTGGGTATTGGATTAGTAACAAAAGAATGTGCAAAAGAAGAATTAGAAAATAAAAAATTTTCTATTATTGAACATGATATTGATTTTCCAAATAGAGAAATATATTATGCTACTAGAAAAAATAGTATAGGAAATAAATATTTACAAGAATTTATAAAAGAAATAAAATCTTAAAATTGATGTGTATTATAAAAACTTGCATTTTTTTTGACAAATTTATACATTTATGTTAAAATACTCCCCGTGATTTGAAAAAAGGGGTGTTTTTTATGAACAAAAGACTTAAAAAAATTGCAATTTTATCTGCTTTAAGTACATCTTTATTAACAGGTTGTAGTGATAAAAAAGAAGCAGTTGATAAAACAACTGAACTAACAACAGAAATTACTACTGAACTAAATACTCAAGAAGAATTTGAAATTGTTTCAAATCAAACAATCGCAACAATTTATGAACAATATAAACAACAATCAAACGAAGATATAGATATTAAAAATCTTGAAATAGAAGAATTTGACTTACCAAATTATATATGGAAAAAAGGGGAAGATTATATATATGACTATAGAATTAATGGTGATAATACTGAAGGATATACGTATATTGACCCAGGTTATTATAGCAAAATGTATGTAGTAAAAATTAAAAAAGAAGATAATAATTATGAAATAATTGCAGCACTTGCACACGTTGATTATGACGTATTTAATGTAAGAGTTACAATTAGAGAGGTTGATGGTTCAACTAAAGAAGCATCAGAAATTTATATTTATATTGAAAATCCTACAATGGATAATATTGATGAAATGAAAAATGCAGATAAATATATTAATGCTGATGAACAATCTAGAGAACCTGCTATCCAAAAAGAAGCAAAAAAAGTAAATATATTAAAATAAATATTTAAAAGTCTGAATAATTAATTTATTCAGACTTTTTTTATGGTATAATTTTATTAGGTGATAAAAATGAAGTATAAAGTAATGGATGGTAATGAGGCATGTAGTCATGTTTCATACATGTTTACACAACTTGCAGGTATATATCCAATAACTCCAGCAAGTACAATGAGTGAAAACATAGATAAATATTCCTCTGAAGGAAGAAAAAATATATTTGATACTACTGCAAAAGTGGTTGAAATGCAAAGTGAAGCTGGTGCAATAGCTTTATGTCATGGAGCACTTCAAACAGGTACTTTAGCAAGTACATATACTGCATCTCAAGGGTTACTTTTAATGATACCTTCAATGTATAAAATTGCAGGAGAACTTTTACCATTTGTAATAAATGTGGCTTCTAGAACAGTCGCAACACATGCACTAAGTATATTTGGTGATCATTCTGATATTTATGCAACAAGAAGTACCGGTTTTGCATTTTTAGCTTCTTCTAGTGTACAAGATGTACCTTTTATGACACTGATATCATATCTGTCTACAATAAAAGGTAGAATCCCATTTGTTAACTTTTTTGATGGATTTAGAACTAGTCATGAAATAGATAAAATAAATATATTTGATATAGATGAAATTAAAGAATTTATTCCTAAAAAGGAATTAAATGATTTTATAAAAAGAAGTATGCTTTATTCTAAAAAAATAAAAGGTACTAATCAAAATGATGATATTTATTTTCAAAATTTAGAATCAAGAAATAAATATTATGATACATTACCTGATATAGTAAATGACTATATGGAAAAAATAAATAAAAAATTTAAATGCGATTATAAACCATTTAATTATTATGGAAGTGAAACTGCAGATAAAGTAATAGTGGCAATGGGATCTGTATGTTCTTCAATTAAAGAATTAATTGATATCTTAAATGAAAAAGGTGAAAATGTAGGATTAATTGAAGTACATTTATTTAGACCATTCTCAAAAAAATATTTTATGGATGTATTACCTAAAACAGTTCGTAAAATTGCTGTTTTAGATAGGGCAAAAGAATTAGGTGGCGCAGGAGAAGTATTATATACTGATATTGTAAATATATTAAATGATGTAAAAAATAAACCATTTATAATTGGTGGAAGATATGGAATATCTTCAAAAGATACAACTTTAGAAGACTTATATGCTGTATATAAAAATTTAGATTCTAAAAATCCAATAAGTTCATTTACTATTGGAATAGATGATGATGTAACTAATAAAAGTTTAAAAAAAGCAAAAATAAAAAATACAAAGAAAAATATTGAAATGCTTATCTATGGATATGGATCAGATGGTATGGTAAGTGCATCAAAAAATATTGTTAAAGTAATAGGTAATAATACAGAAGGATTTACTCAAGGTTATTTTCAATATGATTCTAAAAAATCAGGTGGAGTAACAATAAGTCATATAAGAATTGATAAAAATCCAATAAAAAGTACATATTATGTTAAAGAACCACATATAGTTGTATGTTCTAAGGATATTTACTTATATAAGTATGATCTACTTAATAATATAAGAAAAAATGGAATTTTTATTCTTAATACAAATAAAACAGAAAATGAATTATATAATTTTTTACCTGATAAAGTAAAAAAATTACTTGCAATAAATAAAATAAAAATGTATACAATAGATGCATATAAAATAGCAAGTGAAAATAATATTCCTAATAAAATTAGTACTATTATGGAAGCAGCTATAATAAATATCACTAAATTATATCAATATGATGAATATTTAGATAAATTAAAGAAAACTATAACAAATAAATTCTCTAGTAAAGGTGAAGAAATTGTTAATAGTAATATTAAATCTATTGAAGAAGTATTAGATAATATAAATAAGATAAACATAGTTGAAGCATGGGAAGATTTAACTATAAAAGAAGAAAGTACAAATGGCATATTTGAATATATGAGTAAACTTAAAGGAAATGAATTAAGTGTTAGTGAATTTCAAAAACATGAAGATGGTACATATTCACCTGATACATCAAAGAATGAAAAAAGAAATATTGCTGAAAAATTACCAAGATGGATAAAAGAAAATTGTATACAATGTAATCAATGTTCAATAGCTTGTCCACATGGATGTATAACACCTAAATTATTAAGTGAAGATGAAATAAAGAAAAATCCTAATGTAGTTGTAATGGACACAATAGGTAATAATGAATATAAATTTGCACTAGAATTCTCTTATGAAAATTGTACAGGATGTGGGGTATGTGCTAATACATGCCTTGGTAAACTAGGTTCAAAAGCACTTGTTATGGAAGATGCTGATACAGTTGAGAGAATTAATAATGTAATTAAAAATGTAACAAATAAAAAATTATATTTAGATTCAACTATAAAAGGACTTGCATATAATGAACCACTATTTAAATATTCTGGTGCATGTGCAGGTTGTGGAGAAACTCCTTATATTAAATTATTAACTCAAATATTTAATGATGGAATTATAATTGCAAATGCTACTGGTTGTTCTTCAATTTATGGAGGCTCTCTACCATATAATCCTTATAATTTATCTTGGTCTAACTCATTATTTGAAGATAATGCAGAATATGGTTTGGGTATGAAAATTACTTCAAATATAATGAAAGAAAAAATTACAAATATAATGAAAGATAGATTAACAAAGAGACTAGGTATAAAGAATATTGAAATGTTTAATAAGTGGCTTGCTAATAAAGATAATTCTAATATAACTAAAGAAGTAATGGAAAATATTAATTATGATGAAGTACCAGAACTTGAGAAAATTAAAGGTTATATTCAAAATAAAGATGTATGGATAATTGGTGGAGACGGTTGGAGCTATGATATTGGTTTTGGTGGAATAGACCATGTTATGGCATCTGGTGAAAATGTAAATATATTAGTATTAGATACTGAAGTATATTCAAATACAGGTGGTCAATCAAGTAAATCAACAAGAACAGGTGCAGTTGCTAAATTCGCAGATAGTGGTAAAAAAACTAGTAAAAAAGATTTGGCAAAAATGATGATGACATATAATGATGTATATGTTGCTCAAATATCACTTGGTGCTAATATGAATCAAGCTATCAAAGCATTTAAAGAAGCTGCTAAACATAATGGACCATCATTAATAATTGCCTATGCTCCTTGTATTAATCATGGTATTAAAAAAGGAATGAGTAAATCTATAGAAGAAGAAAGATTAGCAGTTGCTTGTGGATATTATCCTATATTTAGATATGATGGTAGTAAGAAAGAATTTAATTTAGACTTTAAAGATCCAAATTTTGATTTATATGAAGATTTCTTAAATGGTGAAAATAGATATACCATGATAAAATCAATTAATGAAAAACTTGCTAAAGAATTACTTGAAAAAAATAAAGAAAATGCCAAGGAAAGATTTGAATATTATAAAAATTTAAAAATATAAGCAAAGTTAAAAACTTTGCTTTTTTATATAAAAAAAGAAGTCGCTCCCCCTGAGAGGCGACTTCATAAAAAAGAATAAAAAGGGGTTGGCTAGTGTGATACTAGCACCAATTCGCCATTTGGGAATTGGTAGCATTTATATTACTTATTTTGACCTATTTTGTCAAGAGTTTTTTGAAAATATGTTATAATTATTTTAAGAAAGGAAAAATATATGGGAGAGTTAATTAACATAAAAGGTGTAGGAGAGAAAACAATTACACTATTGAATAAATTAAATATATATAATTGTGAAGATTTGATTGAACACTATCCATTTAGATATGAAGTGTTAAAACAAACTTCATTATATGATGAAAATGTTGTAATATCAGGAATTATTGAAACTGCTCCTATATTAAACTATTTTAAAAAAATAAATAAATTATCTTTCAAGATAAATATAAATAATAAACTTGTTAATGTAGTTATATTTAATAGAGGATTTTTAAAAAGTAATTTACAAGTAGGTAAAATTATAACTGTAATAGGAAAATATGAAGAAAAAAATAATTGTATAACTGCTTCTGATATAAAATTATTTGATTTGGGTAGTAAGACATATATCGAACCAATATATCATTTAGTAAAAGGCATTAATAATAAGGCATTAAATAAAATGATAAATAGTCAATTAAATGATAATAATGTGATTGATTATATTCCATCTAATATAGCTAATAAATATGGCTACATGAATAAATTAGATGCATTAAAAGTTATACATAATCCACTTAATTTAGATAATATGAAAAATGCATTACAAAGATGTAAATATGAAGAATTATTTTTATTTATGTTAAAAATAAATACACTTAAAAGAAAAAATGATACACTTAACGTAGGCTATGAAAAAAATATAGATGAGATTAAAATAAATGAATTTATAAATAATTTACCATTCAAATTAACTACTGATCAATTAAATGCATTAGATTCAATATTTAATGATTTAAAACAAAATAAAAGAATGAATAGATTGCTTGAAGGTGATGTTGGTTCAGGTAAAACAATAGTAGCTATTATTTCTATGTATGCACTTTTTTTATCAGGATATCAATCTGCATTAATGGTACCTACAGAAGTACTTGCTAAACAACATTATAATAATATTGTTAAATTATTTAAAGAATATAATGTAAATATAGAATTACTTGTTGGAAGCATGAGTAAAAAACAAAAAAGTGAAGCATATGAAAGAATAAAAAGTGGTTACTCAAATATAATAATAGGAACACATGCCATTATACAAGATGATATAGAATATAATAATTTAGGACTTGTAATAACAGACGAACAACATAGATTTGGTGTTAATCAAAGAAATAATTTAAGAAATAAAGGTAATTTACCAGATGTACTTTATATGAGTGCTACTCCAATACCTAGAACATATGCCCTAACTATTTATGGTGATATGGATATTTCAATAATTAATACAATGCCATCTGGAAAAAAACCAATTATTACAAAAGTAGTAGATAATAAAGATATAAAAAAAGTTTTATTTAAAATAAAACAGGAACTTGATTTAAACCATCAAGTATATGTAATATCACCTTTAATTGAAGAATCTGATGATGAAGAGGAAGATATAAAAAAATTAGAAAGAAAATTTAAACTTGCCTTTAAAAATAATAATGTAGGAATATTACATGGAAAAATGACTTCAAAAGAAAAAGATAAAATAATGGAAGATTATTTAAATAAAAAAATAGATATATTAATATCTACAACTGTAATAGAAGTAGGTGTTGATGTAAAAAATGCTACTTTAATTATTATATTTGATGCATATAAATTTGGACTTGCAACACTTCATCAATTAAGAGGAAGAGTAGGAAGAAATGAATTCCAATCTTATTGCATATTAATGACAAATAAAGATTCAAAAAGATTAAATATAATGGAAAATGTATCAGATGGATTTACATTAGCAGAAGAAGATTTAAATCTTAGAGGATATGGAGATTTATTTGGTGTAAGACAAAGTGGAGATATGTCATTTAAAGTTGCTAATTTAACAAAAGATTATGATTTACTTCTAAAAGCTAAGAAAGATTCAAACGATATTTTAGATGATATAGATAGCTATCCATTACTTAAAAATATATTAAAAGAAAATATAAATATGGATTGACTTTTTTATAAAAATAATATATGATTATTATAGCGTAACGATAGTTACGTAAGCACTTTTACAGATTAAAGTGAAAGTGTAACCAAAACCCCCTGAAGGAGCCTTATGGCTCCATTTTTTGTTATAAATAAAGATTTCTAGTTTCAAAAATAATTTAGGTTTTATTTTAGGTGGCATTGTATAGTTATATGGTATAATTTATGTATAAGGTTGTGATTAGTATGAAATATTATAGAGATATATTGTTATTTCCAAAATTTAACAATATTGATATTATAGAAAAAATTCGTAAAGAATGTGATGAATTGTATGGAATAATAGGACCACATATAACTATAGTCTTTCCTTTTATTGATGATATTAGTGATGAAGATTTAATTAAGGATGTTAGAAACTATTTTGAAAGTAAAACAAAATTTTTTGTAAAATTTTCAGGTATTTCATATTCTGAAGATGATTATATATTTTTGAATTGTATTGAAGGTAAAAATGAAATAATTAAATTGCATGATGAATTATATAATAAGTATTTTTCTAATCATTTAAGTGATAGAAAATATATCCCACATATTACAATAGGACAAATATTTAATTCTAATGAAGAGCAACTAAGAATAATAGAAAATATGAATGAAGAATTTGAGTGTTATGTTGATACAGTTGTTATTGAAAAAATAGGAGTAAATGAAGAATCAATAATTTTGGATAAAATTATATTAAATGACTAGGAAGATTAAGATATTCAGCGAAATCCTACTTTTTTTGTTATAATGATATAGAGGTGATTGTATGAATAATTATACTATTAAATATAATAAACTTAGTGCCAAAGAATATATAGAATTATGGAATTCTGTTTGGGATGGGGCTCCTACTTATGAACAGGTTGAATTAGCAATGAATAATACATTATTTAGAGTTTCTATTTATGATAAAGATAAGTTAATAGCAATGGCAAGAGTAATCGGGGATAAAGGTTTATCTTATTATATTAAAGATGTAGTAGTTCTTCCTGAATATCAAGGAAAAGGTATAGGAAGAATATTAATTAATGAATTATTAAAATATGTTAATGATAATGGAATTAAGAATACAGAGATATATGTTGAGTTATGTGCAATGCCTGAAGTCGCAGAGTTTTATAGAAAATGTGGATTTGATTCTAATGATGGAATAAGATTAAAAATGTGGTGTGAAGTTAAATAAAAAGTAATAAAACCAAAAAGGTTTAACAAATTTTAAAAGCAAGAACTTAATTTAATTTTATCTTAATTATATGTTATAATTTATTATAGTAGATATAAGGTAGGCGAAGTTATGAAAAAAAAGATAATATTATTAATCTTAATTTTATTAGTTATTATCCCAATAACTGCATTTGCAGATGATAATAATTCTGATGAGATAATTACAGGTACATATCAGTTTAGTGCAATAGAAGGAAGTAATAAACAATTACAAAATACTTTTGTATATAAAGATAGTGATTTTGCTAAATCTTCATTTAAAGGTAGCAAATCACTAGAAACTTTATCAATTCAAGTAGCAGCTTCTTCACTTAGTTGGTATGGTGAAAATATTGATAAATATGAAATTGATGTTTCACAAAACGACCATAATATCAAAGATTTTATGAATAAAATGAAATTTAAAAATATAGAATCAAATAAGTATTATAATTCAGAAAAAAAAGAAAATTCAGTTGGTGTAATAATTGGAGAGAAAAAGATTATTCAAAATGGAAAAGAATATACACTTCTTGCAATAATACCTAGAAGTGCTGGATATAAACAAGAATGGGCAGGTAATTTTACTATTGGTGATGGAGATGTTCATGAAGGATTTAAAAGTGCAAGAGATGAAATACTTCGTTTTACAAAAAAGTATATTGAAAAATATAATATTGAAGGTAATTTAAAAGTATGGACAACAGGTTATAGTAGAGGAGCTGCTATTTCAAATATGGTTGGAGGATTCTTTGCAGGTGGTGGAATAGATTATTTTGGAAATAAAGTAAGTATAACACCTGAGGATGTCTATTGTTATACAATAGGTACACCTAGTTCAGTAAAAAATGGTGCTAATAAAAATATTGAACTTAGTGTAAGTGCAAATCGTACTTCAAGTGATTATGTAAATGATACAAAAGGAGAAGCATTTGATTATACAAAAGGTGGTACACTTTCTGTTAATGATTCTGTTTATAATGGTATAAGAAGTGTTATTTCACCAGATGATGCATTTTCACTTCTTCCACCAGAGGATTGGGGATTTACTAGATACGGAAAAGTAGTTAATTCTTATGATGGGTTATATTCAACAGAAGAAATGTTAAAGGAATTAAAAAGTATTAGTGAATATGTATATGGAGAATATACTACCAATGGAAAAATAAAAGAATTTAGTGAAAAATCATTTGACTTAAAAACATTAAGTATTGTAGATAAAAAAAGTAATGTTTCTCAAACTGAATTCTTTAAAAGTAGACTAGATGGTTTAGTGTCTAAAATAAGTACAAATAAAATATATAATGATGAATATCAAGCAGCTTTAGTATCCGCTATTGGTACTTATGGAATGTTAGCAAACTTAACAGGTGATATTTCTGAAGATAGTTCTATGGAAACTAGTGAGATAATATATCCGTTATTATATAGTTATATTTCTTATGTATCAGATGAATTACAAAATGATGGAAAAGCAAATAGTGAAGAAGAAGCAGTAACAATTGCAGTAGAAGATTTAATAACATATTATACTGGCGAAGAAATAGACAAAGATAATTTTACAATAGATGAATTTGTAAAACTATTTGCTAAATATATATCAGATAATGAAAATGAACCAGTAGCCGATGCAGTTTATTCGGGAATAATAAGCCAGGTTCCATCAGAATATCGAAGATATTTTTCATTACTTAGTTCATTTACAACAAAACCCTCTATTGATCCTGATAATGATGATGAAATAAAAGAAGTTTTAAAAGCATTTATTAAGGCTTGCTATTACGGACCAGCTGAGGGAACTCAAGCTTATCAATCAACTCAAGAACCTAAAGAAGTTAGAAAATTTTTGTATACAACTATGATGATGTTTTCAAATCGAATTGATATGGACAAAATAAAAAATTTGATTGCTGATAGTAACGGTAATCTTGATGGACATGGAAAGTTTGAAGATTTTGTTTCATTACTATTACAAAGTGCAAAAGAAGAAAAAGATGAAGAAAATAAAATTATTAAAACATATAATAATATTGGTGAAGTAGCTGATGTAAAATTAAAAGAGTTAATTGATAAAGCATTATCAAGTTCAATTCAAAAAAGTGAAGAATTATATGGAAAAGATTATAAAAATGATTTACAAAAACAAGTTAATAATTTAAAACAAAATATTACAAAAACAAGAGAAGCTTTATGTGGATTATTTTTCTATACCGATGGAGAATATAATGTCGGAGAATCTATTGATAATGCAATTACACTTATCGAAAATGCAGCGTTATTTGCTATGCCACATTTCGATGAAATATACTTATCACTTTCAAGAACATCAAATAGATATGAAGATGATTATGTGATTATTAAAGGTAATAATCAAACAGCTAATATAGCAGAAAATAGTGATTTATCTATAACTTTTAGTTTTGATTATTATTTATTTAATGAATCAGGAATACTTTATATAGATGGTAATGAAGTTTCAAAAGATAAATATACTATTTCAAAAGGAAGTACAATCATTACGTTACATAGTTCATATTTAAAAACATTACAAGAAGGAAAACATACTATTGTTGCAAAAATGAATAATAAAGAAGTAGAAGGACATTTTAATATTTCTAAAAAAGATAATAGTAATCCTAACAATTCTTCAGAAAATACTAGTAGTAATCCTAAAACTGGAGATAATATAATATTCTATATTATTATGTTAGGAATAAGTATAATTGGACTTGCAAAAGCTAAATTATGTTTTAAAAATAAAATATGATTAAGATATATGATTTAAATAGTAGATGAAAAGTCTACTATTTTTTGTTATAATCAATTTAAGTGATAGTATGAAATTTTATTTAAAAATTATGTTATAATTAATTATAGGTGATTACATTGAATATAGAAAATGAAATCTTTAAAAGAGCTAATGTTAATTTTAATAAGTTAGAAAAATATGGATTTAAAAAAGAAAATAATATTTATATTTTTGAAAAGGTATTTTTAAATGATGATTTTAAAGCAGTAATTGAAATTGATGATAAAAAAATTGTAAGAGGTAAAGTAATTGATTTACAAATAGGAGAAGAATATACAAATATTAGAACTGAAATGACTGGTGAATTTGTAAATAATGTTAGAGAAGCTTATAAAGAAATTTTAGTTGATATTAGAAATCATTGTTTTGAAACAAGTTATTTTATTTCTAATCAGGCAAATAGAATAAATAAATATATTAAAGAAAAATATAGTAATGAACCAGAATTCTTATGGGATAAATTTCCTCGATATGGTGTTTATAGAAATAAAAATAATGATAAGTGGTATGGAATAATAATGAATTTAGATTTGTCCAAATTAGATAGTGGTACTGGTGAGGTAGAAATTATTAATGTTAAATTAGATGAAAATAAAATTCAAGAATTATTAAAGAAAAAAGGATTTTATAAGGCATATCACATGAGTAAGACAGATTGGATTTCAATTATATTAAATGATACTTTAAAAGATGATGAAATATTATCATTAATAGATGAATCATATAATTTAATAAATGAACCGGAAGAATGGATAGTTCCAGCAAATCCAAAATATTATGATATTATTAACTGCTTTAATAATACTGACGAAATAATATGGAAACAATCAAGTGATATTCATGTTAATGATATAATTTACCTATATGTAGCAGATCCATATTCTAAAATAATGTTCAAATGCAAAGCAACAGAAGTTAATATTCCATATGAATATAAAGATAAGAATGTGTCAATGAGTCATGTTATGAAAATTAAATTGTTAAAAAAATTAAATAATAAAGATTATACTTTTAAATATTTAAATGAGTTAGGAATCAAAGCAATAAGAAGCCCTAGAAAAATAACAAAAGAAATAAGTAAAAATTTAAAATAAACAAAATTGGTAATCATAATAGACTTATAAAAGTATATGTATTTGAAGTTACATATGCAGAAGAAATAAAATGAGAAAAGTTTGAGAAAGCAAGAACTAAATATAGAGTTGGAAGAACATATAAAGGTAAATATATAGATAATGGTGAAAATCATAGTATATTACATAGAAGATATGAATTTAAAATAATAGGTAGGTGAGAATATGAAAAATAAAAAGTTAATTAATTATTTATGTTTAAGTGGAATGCTAAGTATTATATTTTATTTGTTACATGATATAATTGGCACTATGAATTATCCTGGTTATGACTGGATGGAAGGGGCAGTAAGTGACTTAACAGCTACAGATGCTCCATCATTTGTAGTAGCAAGTGGATTTATAACAGTATATAAAATATTAAATTGTTTATGCTCAGCATTATTATGCATACTAATAAAAAATGAAGAAAAGAAAACATTAAGAATTGGAGTATATCTATTTTCAATAATGAATTTTATATCAGCAATAGGATATGCATTATTTCCATTATCAAGTGCAGGATATGATGGAAGTATGCAAAGTTTTATTCATGTTTATATATTGACTGCTTTAGTTGTTATACTTTCAATAATATCACTTGTATTAATTGCGGTTGGATCATTTAAAAGTAAATATAAATTGCTTGGAATATTAGCAATTATTTCACTAGTATTAATGTTTATAGGAGTAGTTGCATCACAAAATGTAGATAAAAGTATATTTGGCATATTTGAAAGATTTAGTACATATAGTGCTGTAGTATTTACTGGTATATTAGGTATGTATGGATTTAATAAATTTAAATTAGAAAAATGAGAATAATCTCATTTTTTTAATTTTATATATTCATAAAAATATGATATAATAACCTAGAAGGTGATATAAATGAGAGTAGCTATTAGTTCATCATCAAATGAATTGATTAATAATGAATATAAAGAAGATGCCGTTAAAGTATGCGATTTTTTAGCTAGCAATGGATGTGATTTGAATTGGGGATCAGGCTCAATATCTATTATGGGAATTTGTTATAATGAATTTGTAAAATACAATAGAAATATTTATGGATATACATCACCAAAATATGTTTATGAACTTGAAGATTTACCTAAAGCAAAACATAATATATATGATACAACATTTGATTTAAAGAAGAATATATTTAATGATGCAGATTTTATTGTATTATTACCTGGTGGAACTGGGACTATTTCGGAATTCTTTGCTTATTTAGAAGAAGTTAGGAGTAATGATGTAAATAAAACATTGATTATATTTAATAAAAATCATCACTTTGATTCAACACTTGCTCTAATAGATGATTTAGTAAAAAGAAATTTCAATAGTAATACAATTTATAATTTTTTTAAAGTTGCTAATACTTTTGAAGAATTTAAAGAAATTTTTTATGAATTAAATAATTAAAATGGATTATTATGAAAGTAATTGTTAGAAATAGTCAAAATAAAAATATAAATGAATATAAAAATATTGTCTATAGAACAAGAGGTTTAATTATTAATTCAAATAATGAAATATTACTTGGAAAAATGGACCAAACATATCAATTCCCAGGTGGACATGCTAATGAAAATGAATCAATTGAAGATTGTTTAATAAGAGAAATAAGAGAAGAAACTGGAATTAATATAGAAGGTAAAGTTTTAAAACCTTTTTACATAATAAAAAATTATGAAGAAAATTTGGCTAATAATAGTTATAGTGAATTTAATTATTTTATTATTAATACTGATGAAAAATATGATATTAATAATACAAATTACGATGATTATGAGATAGATTTAAATTACAGACTTGAGTATGTAAATTTAGATAATTTAGTTGAAAAATTAATGAATGAAGCTAATATGAATTCTATAAATCAATTAGTTTATCCAGATATGATAGATGTACTAAATGAATATTTAAAAAATAGAGAATAAATGTAAAAAAAATGTCGAAAATATAATAGGTGAATAATATGAGAAAACTTTTTATAATTTTGATATTTTTTTTAGTTATGTTTAATTTTAATAATTCTACTCAGTTGACTGTGATGAATGAAGTGAATAATATAAATGGTATTAATTATGAATTAATTTTTGATGAAGAAAATTTAAATTTAAGAAATATTAAATTAAAATTAGCATTATTCTCTAATCATGATTCATATATTAAAAAAATATATATAAAATATAA
>OCTW013376003.1_pt1 | contig 20793 bp, 19 predicted proteins | sample 1539671 | NCBI WGS metagenome assembly OCTW01 (sample SAMN02144230, study PRJEB22623) | gut metagenome | biome: sheep rumen | host: Ovis aries | place: New Zealand
AGCTCGTCCATACGGGTCAGGAACACGAGAAAGACAAGGCTTCTCTTCTGGACAGTTTCTCCATAGCATGCAAGGCACTGGCAAGAAGGGTCACCCGCGGCAGATGGCTTCGTGCTCTTATCCATGCTCCGGCAAAGCCCTAGCCTGCTCGGAAGCGGTAACACGCCGGCCCGAATCTCCTGGCCGAAAAGATCTGCCCGAACTTCTGCATGAGACAGTGCCAGGGTATGAGGAGGTCACAGCATCGCTGAGGCTTCTGGTCGAGCAGCATCTTGGCTGGCTCGTACCAGATGAAAGAGAGGAGGGATAATGTCAGGAGGCGTGAAGGAATCGGACTGGAAGCTCTTCCGGAAGCTGCTTCCCCAATGGCAGGCGCAGGCAATGGGGCGGCTCTGCCATGAGTACCAGGAAATCCTGTCTGATGATTCCAAGCCAGCATCAGAGCGCTTCTGGAAGCTCGACGGGCGCATCAGGAAGGACCGGAGGATGGCATGCGTGGAATGCACCCTCTCGTGCTCGACCATGGACAATGTGCTCCACGAGCTTCTTGCCGAAGGAGCAATCACGCTCGAAGACCTTGACGGCATGAGCGAAGAGCTCCAAGAGCGTATGAAGCGGTGGGCAGAGACAATCCTCGAGTAAGGCAGAGCGGGCAGGAGACAAGCCCTTCTGTTTCCTGCCCGCATTCCCACTCAGTACTTGCGCCGAAGAGTGAATAAGCTATCTATCTGCGGTTTTGTTGGTCGAGGAATCCCGCGTTGGAAGAATTTTGGAAGAATGCTTCTGCTGATGGAATTGGGGTCCGGACGAGGCCGGAGAAGAAAACTCACTTGGTGGCGGATGAGCGATTTGGTCCCACTACCTGCACTGGCATGATTATACCCCCTGGGGCAGATGGCGGCTCAGGGGGTATCGCTGTGCTAGGACCGGCCGGCTTGCTCAGAAGAGCTTGGACACGGCCGCGACGGCCTCTCGCTTGGCGTCCATGTTGACGTGGGTGTACACGTCCATCGTGATCTGTGAGCTGTAGTGGCCCGCCAGCTCCTGCATGACCTTGGGATGCACGCCCTCCTCGGCGAGGAGCGTCAGGTAGGTGTGCCTGAGCTCGTGGAGAAAGAAGTCATCGAGGCCGTAGTTGCCGCGCTCAAGCGACCACCATCGCGACAGCGAGCTCGACTTGATGCGCTCGCTGTACTTGGCCGTAATCACTGACGTCTTGTCGGTCTGCTCAAGGTGCCACTCGGGACTGGTCTTCCCCTTCTTTCGCCGCGACTCGTTGATGCGCTCGAAGTACTCGGCCTGGAGCCCCTTGGCCATGAGGAGTCCCTCGGCCGTGATGTCGGGCAGCGGCAGCAGGCGCGTACCGGCCATCGTCTTGGTGCCCTTGAGGTTGCCGAGCTCGTCGTAGGAGTGGCGGATGCTCACGACCCTGCGGTCAAAGTCGACGTCGCCCCATGACAGCCCGCATATCTCTCCCCGCCTGAGCCCCCATCGTGGCGGCTATGAGCCAGGCGAGCTCGTGGGGGTTCGACGGGTCGAGCGACTCAATGAACGCACGCGCCTTGTCGGGCGGGACGGCCTTCTTAGCTCGCGTGTCCATCTTGGGCGGCGTGACCTTGTCGCAGGGATTCTCGGCCAGGATGCCCTCGGCCTTGGCGGCCTCGAACACGAGGGTGATGTTGTCGTGGATCTGGTTGACATAGGAGCCGCTGGAGGGCTTGCCGGACATGGCGCCGCCCCGCATCATCGCGATGTACATGTCGTTGAGCATCGTGGGCGTGACCTGTTCGAGCTTGACGTGTCCGATGTGGCGGCAGGCCGCTCTGAACTGCCATTCCTGCCTTCTCTGCGTGGTGGGCGCCACTTCCCTCTTTGCGGCGCGCGCCTCGAGGTAGTGCCGACAGTAAGCCTCGAAGGTGTAGTCGGTGCGGCCTTGGACATGGTCGCCCTCTATCTCCTCGATGAAGGCGCGCAGGGCCTTCTTGGCCTCGGTGTAGGTGCCGTGCACCACGCGGGTGCGCTGCCTGTACTTGCCGGTGCGCGCGTCCATGCCGATGGGCACGCGCAGCTGCCAGGTGCGGCACTTGGACTTCGGCTTGTCCTTCTCCATCTGGATGATGGAGCCCTCTCCCGCGACCTCGGCCATGGCTACCGCCTCGCCCGGGAGTCCTCGGCGTCGCGGTGCTCGAGGTAGTCGAGGTAGTCGTCGAGCATGCGGCGGCTCTCGCGCGTGAGGGCACGAGCCCTGTCGTCGAGGGTGACGGGTCGGGGCCTGTCGATGTCCTCGCGGCCGACCACGAGGTCGATGGAGCAGCCGAGCTTGTCGGCGATCGCCCAGGCGTTGGCCATGGGGATGCCGCACTGCGGCGTCTCGGGCGCCCTCTCGTAGCGGGCGTAGGTGGTCTCGGGAATGCCGAGCTCGGCTGCGAACACCTTCGCGCTGGGGTAGCCGGCGCCCCTCCTGAGCCTCTGCAGGGTCCTCCTGCCGCCCACGACGGGGCCGCCACCGCCCTCGGGCGTGTGCGTGGTGGTGGGAGATGACATATACTGTCACCGTCCTTTCTGGAATATGCCTTTGGAATGGACAACGGGCCCGTGGGAGTGCCAGCTCCCGCGGGCCGCCTTCTTTCTCGGGCTACCTCCCGGCGAGACCTCCCCCCTCGTAGCCGGGGCCCGCCTCCTGCGACCAGCTGACGAGCATGCACGGGTCGTCCACGAACGACCCGTGCATGCGATCGTAAGCAGCCATGACCTCCTCGAGCGCCTCCTCGTCGCGCACCTGGGGCGCGAACCGGTTGAGCGGCCCCTTCGCCCCGACGACCCACGCGCGGGCGAGGTTCCGGAACCCCTCGCGCAGCTCCGCGTCGCTCCCCGTGAGCAGGACCGGGTCGGGCCCGCCCGGCTTCTCGGAGAGTCTGCCGAGGTAGGCGCGCTCGATGCGGGAGGAGACGACCTCCCACACGCGCCTCGCCCTCTCGGACTGCGCCTCCCTGCCACGGGCGTCACGCTCGGCGAGGTAGGCCATGAAGTCGGCCGCCTCCTCCTGCGAGCGCGGCGACAGCGCGTCGAACGCCCTCTGCTGCGCCCCGCGCGGGTCGCCCTTGGCCTCGGTGTCGCGACCGACCACCTGGTCGATGGTCACGTGGAACCGGTCCGCGAGGTCCCAGGCGACCTTGAGCGGGATCTTCTCGGGGTTCGACTCGTAGCGCGTGTAGGTGGACTCCGCCAGGCCGGAGGCCTCGGCGAACTCCCTTGCCGTGGCGTACCCCGCCGCCTTGCGTATCTCGAGCAGCCTGCTGGACATGGCCCTTCCCTCCGTGGACGTTCCGTGGCGCCCCGATGCCGTTCGCCGATTTCGGGACGTAACACTTCGCAACAAAGTCTATCAGATTATGACAATTCGTACAAGCGTTTGTCGCATAATTCTACCACTATGTGCGGACGTCCTCACGCAGTGATATTTTCTATGCTAACCTACACGTCGCGGGAGGCAATGGTGCGCCATCGGGTGGCACGCCGGCAGCGCCCGCCCCATTCCAAAGGCATGATTCGAGAAAGGAAGGCGACCCATGGGCATCAGCAATCTCCCTCCCTTGGTGACTCACCGAGTGCTCTCGGAGCTCACGGGCGAGCACGTAGGGTCGATCACGCGCGGCATCCGGGAGGGCCGCATCCCGGCGGACAAGGTGAACGGCCGCTGGCTCATCCCGATTGACTGCGTGCTCCCGAACGCCCGGCGCGCCGGGTGCGGCCCCCGTCAGCCGAGGGGGCGCAACCGTGGAATCAACTAGGCCCGAGTCCCCCTCGCACGGGAGGCAGAAATGGATCTGAGCAGGGTGCCCGCCGAGCTGAGGGCGGAGCCTCGCTGGGTGAGCCCTGTCAATATAATGGACAGGGCTCAGACACAATCCAGGAGTTCGCGCCGGCGCTGAAGACCGAGGCGCAGGGCAAGGCGTTCCGCCTGGCGCTGCAGGTGCTGGGCGACCTCGTGGAGCTGGGCGTGAACTACTTCGACCTGGACAACGTGGGGTACGTGAAGACGGCCACGGAGGTCTCGAGCAACAACAGCGCCCTCATGCGCAATGTCCGCAAGAACGAGAATGCGCTGGGGGGGCGCGCTCGCGGGCGTCGCGCACGCCCTTCTCTCCTGCGCGCGGCACATGGGCGAGGCGCTTCCCGAGGAGGGCGGCGTGTCCGTGATATACGACGACTCCATCGTGCAGGACACCGCCTCCGAGAAGCGCCAGGACATGGACGAGGTCACGGCAGGCCTGATGACGCGCGAGGAGTACCGCAGTAAGTGGTACGGGGACGGGGCATAGGGACGAATCGACCCCCATGTGGAAGATTGCGTCGTCCCGGGCGACGCGGTGAAGGGCGGGAGGCCCTGCGACGCGCTGCATACGGCGCGAGAGCCGTGTGGGAGCTCTCAGGGGCAGGAATCCGGCGCCGGAGGGTCTCAGGTCCGTTTGAAACGCAAGTCCGGAAATGTCTCGTCTGAGGCTGTGCGCAGCCGGTGCAAGCGAGGCGGATCCCCCAGTCCGGTTGTTTGCTATCGACATCCCCACCCCACCATCCCGCGCGCCCCGGCGGAACGCCCGCAGCGGACGCGACTGCGGCGCCCCGATGACATCACCACCTGGCGTGTGGGATGGTGAGGTGGGAAATGGCTCTTCTCGTCAAAAGGGGCCGTCGATGACGGCCCCTCGTTCTTCTTGCGCCTCTTGTCCCTCTCGCCTCGCTACGACGCCGGGACCTTCTCGTCCTTCACGTAAGGAACATTCCAGAATCCGAGGATCTCCGCGATGTCACCGATGAACAGGTCCTCCGCATCCCTGCGAAGCGTGTCGGCCACGTCCTCGAGAGAGTAGTCCTCGGTCTCGCGGAGCGTGATGGTGGTCTCACGGGCGGGCGCGTCGTAGCAGAACTGCGTGATGTCGCCACTGCCGGTCTCCTTCACGAATGCCTCTCCCGTATCGAGACGACCATACTCTAGCGTCCTGTTCTCATCGCCATACTCAAGGTGCAGGAATCCTTATCCATCATCGTGGTAATCTCCCCCAGCCGTGGCCCTAACGGATTCGTCGATGGTACATGCGCCTGACGCGCCCAGAGGATCCGTCGCCGCAAACGGTAACCTCAGCTTCCTGCAGCGAAATGGTTTTTCAAGAGGTCCGTGGACTTAATCGGTTAGCCTTTTGCAGCTTTCAACCGCGGATTGGCAATTCACTTATTCATTGGTGGATATCGGCAATCAGCGAGCGGCTTATCCGCATCTCCCGCTGACATGCATTGTCAGGCACACCGATTGCCTGATGGCATTTCCCTTGCCAGTATGCTATTATGATGGGCTCTCTATCAGTCGATTGCACGCTAGGGGCTTTTATTGGTACGTCCGCTTTGCTAAGATGGTCGCATTGGATGATGACATCCAATGCTTAGACTCTGAGCGGAGTATACAAAGAATGTATTGCGTCAAATGCGATCGCCACACCGATAGCGAAGTATGCCCTGAATGTGGCAGCAAAACCGTCGAGGTTGCACCCCATGCCATCTATTGGTGCAGTGATTGCAGGATACCTATTATACATACACCAGGCCAGAATCGAATTACCTGCCCTCGCTGCGGCGGCGAGGCCGACTATCTCTGTGCGGACATCAGACCCGTCTTTCCTGAGGAGCGGCTACTTTTTGAGTTGATGGTCGGAAGGCCCCTTGCCTTCAAAGACGACTCCGTATGGGCCGTGGGCAGCAAATACTATGTCAATGGCAAGCCCAACAACATATCGGTGGCGACTATCCTCGCCACTGATCCCAACGACATACGCAAACAGCTTGAAGAATATGGACCCTTAAACTCTGACGATGGGTTCAAGCGTTACAAGACCGCCTTCGTCGAAGCCAACAAAGAGCACCTTGGTGCTCTCGTCCGTGAAGCCAGTGATTTCATCGTTAAAGCTTCAGAGGGTTATCCGGATGAGCACCTTGTCGTATCGTTCTCTGGCGGTAAGGACTCTACAGTCACCGCCGATCTAGCCGTGCGGGCTCTAAGCAACCCATATCTTGTACATATCTTCGGCAACACCACTCTTGAGTTCCCGAGCACAATCGAGTATGCCAAGCGCTTTAGGGACAACCATCCGCTCGCGATATTCAAGGTCGCAAAGAATTATGAGCAGGACTTTTACGACGTCGCAAACGTTATTGGGCCACCAGCCCGCACGATGCGCTGGTGCTGCTCCATGTTCAAGACCGGTCCCATTTCCCGTGCGTTCAAGGGGCTCTTTGGCGATGAGCCAATCCTTACCTTCTATGGCATACGTAAGAACGAGTCCGTATCTCGAAGCAAGTACAATCGTGTAGAGGACAGCGCGGAGTCCGTCAAGATTCAGAGACAAAAGGTCGCCTCGCCCATCTTCTACTGGAACGACTGTGACGTCTGGCTCTACATCCTCTCCGAAGGCATCGACTTCAACGATGCCTACCGACTCGGCTATGAACGTGTCGGCTGCTGGATGTGCCCGAACAACAACCCACGGGCCCAGTTCCTCTCGCAAATCTACATGCCGGAGCAATCTGAACGGTGGCGCACATTCCTCGTGGACTTCGCTCGGAGAATCGGAAAACCCGACCCAGAGGTCTATGTTGACACTGGTAAGTGGAAGGCGCGGCAAGGCGGCAATGGCGTTGCAGCTGCCAAAACAGTTCAAGTCGAGGCCAGCCACTGCGCGACGGATGACAATGCCATGATCTTCTCTCTCGAGAGGCCTTACTCGGACGAGTTCGTAGGACTTATGACACCCATCGGTGATTACGCGCCGGGGCTCGGACGGCCGCTTCTGCACGAAAGCGTCATCGTTGACCACAGGACCAACGAGCCTCTCATCTCTGTAATGCCGTTCTCCCAGCCTGGCTACGAGTATGCGGCGAAGGTGCGAATTCTGAAGACCTCCGACAGCGAGGCTCTTCTTCGTATGGCCAAATACCAGGTCGTCAAATATAACGCCTGCCGCCAGTGCCTCAAGTGTGAGGCGCTCTGCCGTTTTAACGCGATCACCATCAATGGCAGCGGTTACCACATCGATCCCGCCAAGTGCGTGCACTGCCATCAGTGCGTAACCGACAAATACCTGGAAGGCGGATGCCTCATGCGCAAGTATCTGAGAGTCCAGGAGGGATAGGCCCATGCAAATGAGATTCAAGGCTCACCAGTCGTTCTTCGTCCGCAAGGGCTGGATCAGCAAAGGGCTCAAAGCCATTATCAAAGACAACCGGATGCTCATGCCCAGTAGCAGTAAAACGGCCATGGATGAACTTGGCCTCGGCGCCAACCAGGTCATCGCTCTGCGCTATTGGTTGCAGGCCATGGGACTTATCGGATACGCCGACGGACGCAAGCGCGAACATGTCCTGACAGAACTCGGTAAGCTCATCCTCGAGCGAGACACTTATACCGAGGAAATCGGAACTCTCTTAGCCCTTCAGTGCAACCTTGCCTCCGCACAGGAAGAAGCGACAGCCTGGTATTTCTTCTTCAATGAATTCAACATGGGTGTTTTCGGCCGCGAGGACTTCACAAGAGCGCTAGAGCGATATGTCTTTACCTATAACGACCGTAAGGACGTCGCTCTGGCATCGCTGGAATCCGACTTCAACTGCATCATAGGCACTTACGTGCCGCACGACCGCATGAACGGCAAGCCCATCTCTCCGGAAAGTGTCATCGACTGCCCGCTTAGCGACCTCGGACTCATTGATATTGAGAGCCGTTCCAATCGCACGTTCCGCAAGACCCCGCCTAACCTCAACTCGCTTCCCGCCATACTCGTCCTCTACGCCATCTGCTCGATGCAGGAACATCTTGCCGATAGCCGCGATCGGCAAACAGAAATCCCCATCGAAACGCTGCTCAACGGCCCTTTCTCCCCTGGCCGTGTGTACAACCTTGACTCCGTCGGGCTCCTCGACAAGCTCTACGAGCTGCAGAACAGCGACTACCTTCGCATCAACCGGACCGCGGGACTCGACGTGGTGCGCATCCTCATGGAAGGTCTCTCCAAAGAAGAGTGCCTCCGCTGGTACTACGATTTAATCGGATAGGAGATTCCGTGAAGCTCGACGAACTCATAGTGCCCAACCGGGACTTCCAGACTTCGGTCAACATTGATTACGACTTTGGAAACAAAAACAAGGTTGAGGGCCTCATCCCAACAGAGGCGGTCTGCCGCTACCTCGAAGAGATCCTGAGTGCGGTCGTCGCGCCATCTAACCAGCGAGCGAAGCTCTTCGTCGGCGCTTACGGCAAGGGTAAGTCCCATGTCGTCCTCGCTGCCCTAGAGGCAATGTGGGACAAAGACCCCTTCCCTTTCCAGAAAATCATCGACGCCTACCACAGTCGCGGTTTGGGGTTCGGCGAGACACTGAAACATTTCGTGACAGACGGAACAAGACTTCTCCCCGTCATCATCAACGGCAGCACCTCTGACCTCCGTCATTCCCTCCTTTCGGCGCTTCGCAACTCGCTTCGCGCTAACGGCTATGGCGACGTGATGCCCCGGACGAACTACGACGGCGCCATCGCCATAATCGAGCGCTGGAAAACCGACTTCCCCGAGACGCTTTGCAGGCTCGAGGAGTCCTCAGGCCTGACCTTCGAATCCATAATCTCCCAGCTCAAGAACATGGATACGGAGACTTACGAGACCTTCGTAAGCCTCTATCCTCAACTCACGTCAGGCAGCTCCTTCGACGCCCTCGAAGGAGCTGATGTCATTGACATCTATGAGAAAGTAATTGGTAGACTCTCTGACGTGGGCATCAGCGGCGTGTACGTCGTATACGACGAGTTCAGCAAATACCTCGAAACCAGTCTTGACAAGGCTACCGTAGAAGACACCAGGCTGCTTCAGGACTTCGCCGAGGCATGCAACAGAAGCACCATCGACAAGCAGATGAATCTTCTCCTCATCAGCCACAAGAGTCTATCAAACTACATCGATTCCAAGCTACCGAAAGAGAAGGTTGATGGCTGGCGTGGCGTCTCCGGTCGCTTCGAAGAAATCGAAATGCATGATGACGCCAGCCAGTACTACGAGCTTATAGCAGCTGCCATCACTAAAAATCCCGAGGCCTGGAATCGCTGGCTCTTAAATGAAAGCGGAGCTAACAAGCGCAGGCTCGAAGCACTGAGCTCACGCTACCTTGGCAACGGGCTTTTCACCAATGACGAGGCGCATCTTGTCGCCTTCGGGTGCTATCCGCTGCACCCTATAACTGCATACCTTCTCCCCAGGCTCTCTGAGCGCGTGGCCCAGAACGAGCGCACGCTCTTCACCTTCATCTGCTCGGCGGGTGAACATACCCTCGGCAACATAATCGGTAACATCAAGATGTTCGTCACTCCCGATTACGTCTATGACTACTTCGAACCGCTGCTCCGCAAGGAGTTCTATACGTCGCCGTTGCACAAGGTCTATGAGCTTGCGCGGGCATCGCTCGTGCACGTCGCCCCTGACAGCCTAGAAGCGAAAATCATAAAGGCGATCGGGGCGATCGATGCCGTCGCGCAATTCGATGCCGTAGCCCCTACGCGGCAGAACATCATCGATATCTTCTGCGACAGCGGCTTCTCCATGGAAGAAGTTACGGACGCAATCGACACGCTTGTAGGCGAAGACTCAATCGTTTATCTGAGGCGCAGCAATTCTTACTTGCAGCTTAAGAAGACCACTGGCGTCCCCATTGACAGAGAGATCGCTGACCGCTCAGAATCCCTGCGAGGCTCGCTCACATGCGCAGAAATCCTTAACCGAAATCTTGGCAGGCATGCGCTATACCCCTCGAGGTACAACGAGGATTACAGCATCGTTCGATACTTCGATTGCGGCTTCGTCGATGCGCAGTCGCTCCTTGCCTGGCACCCCGGCGATGGGCGGATCCTCGAGAAGGACGGTGATGGCCAAATTGTCGCCGTCTACTGCGCGACGGCCGATGAGGTTCACAATCTCAAGGCGGTAGCTATGTCCTCGCTTTCGTGCGCCCCCATGACCGTTGTCGCCTATCCCAGAGCCTTCAAGAAGGTAGATGATGCCGTCTATAAGCTCGAAGCGGCACGACGGCTGAAGGATGAGGCCAAAGGGGACGCTGCTCTTGTAGAGGAGTATGAGGTTGTCATCGAAGACTACGCGGAGATTGTCAACGCATACATTGCCGGCTTCTTCCAGCCCGAGCTCATGCAGACGCTGTACTTCGTCGATGGGAGTCAGCGAAAGGCCGTCACCCGCAAGCGCAAGCTTTCTGACGAGCTGTCCGACCTCTGCGAGCGAACCTACGGCGATACGCCCCGCATCACCAACGAGGCGCTCAATAAGAACGAGCTCACGGGGACGGCGTTCAGCAGTAGGACGAAGATTCTCAAGGCCCTCTGCGCGCCGACTCTCGCCCCGAATCTCGGCTTCGTCGGCAATGGCCAGGAGACCTCGATGGCCAGAAGCGCGCTCGAGAGGACCGGCCTCATCAGCAGTCTTTCCGAAAGCATAGACGAGCCCGGCAACCCAGATGCCAGAATCTCCAAGGTTATGCGCTTCATCCGCGACTTCCTCGAGAGCGCAGACGATACGCCGTTTGACGAGCTCTACCACAGCTTGACCTGCCCCGAAAACGGTATAGGCCTGAGGCGAGGTCCCATCCCTATATACCTCGCCCTCGCGCTGCGCGACTACCGCAACGAGATTAAAATCACCTTCGAGGGTGAGGAGCGTGCCCTGAGCGAGACGCTGCTGGACGACCTCTCGAAGCATCCATCAGCCTATCGTGCCACGAGGCTCAACTGGTCTCCGCAGATGGAGGCCTACACGAAGTCGCTTGCTGCCATTTTTGGCTGCGCCAGGAGCGATGCCGACCGCAGCAGCGTAGTCGAAGCGATTCGCCTCTGGTATGCAGCGCTACCGCAGATTACTCGCACATGCCAGTTCGACCACGCCCATTCTGGGAGGGCCGACCGGATTCCTGCCGAAAGAGCCGCCTTCTTCAGGGCTATACGCCGGATCGACATAGACGCTGATGTGCTCCTCTTTGACGAGCTCCCGCACATCTTTGGCGCACCCGTCGGCTCCGGTGCCCTTATCGCCGCGATAAGGGAAGAGAAGCGCGATTGCGATGATTACCTCTCGGACTGCATCATGAGCCTCGCGAGTACCATCAAAGGCATATTTGGCCCAGACGCACACGAGGGCGCCAGCCTCGGCTCTATTCTGAAGGACTGGCTCGAGGACCATCCTGCGGTACGTACTCGCTCTTTCACTGGCGTTAACCGGAAGATTCTGAGCGCCTTTATGGTCGCTAGCGGCGACGATATAGTGACTGCAGGAAGGATTGCCAAGGCTGCAACATCCCTTCGCGTGGACGACTGGAATGACGCGCGCTTCGAAGACTTCCCGAGAATCCTATCGAACATGAAGCGGCAAATCGAGGGGACTCCAGAGCAGTCCGAGGACATCGATGGCGACCAGCTTGGGATTGTATTCGTCGGCCCCGACGGCACGAGACAGCAGAAGACCTTCGCTCCAGTCAAGACCAGCGGACGGTCGCGCCTTTTGAAGAATGGCCTTATCGCCTGCCTCGGCGAGATGGGCAGCTCCCTTTCGCCCGAGGAGAAGCGGCAAGTTGTTTTTGATGTACTGAGGGGGCTCTGCTAGCCATGGGAGATACCGCATACTTCGACAACGCAGCCACGACCTTCCCGAAGCCAGCGATTGTCTATGACTTCGCCGACTCTTTCTACCGCAATGCTGGAGGAAACATAGGCCGTGGTGGCAACGCCCTTGCGATAGCGGCGGGAAACGTGGCACGTCAGGCGAAGGACAATCTGCGAGCACTCTACAACTGCCCTGCGAGCGAGGTCATCTTTACCGCATCCGCTACCGACGCGCTCAACCGCATCCTTCTTGGTCTTGGCCTAAGCAATAGGGACACCGTCTACGTAACACCCTTCGAGCACAATGCGGTGACACGTCCCCTTCACCACCTAGTCAAGGTCTATGGCATTGATGTGCGGGTATTGCCCTTTGACAAGGAGACGTTGCTACCAGATTTGGCTGAGATAGAGCGGGAGTTCGCGGAGCGGCATCCCCGTCTCCTCGTGATGACTCATGCGAGCAACGTGTGTGGAGCCGTTGTTCCGGTTGAGGAACTCTGCCGCCTCGGAAAAACCTATGGAGCGACAACCGTCATTGACATGAGTCAGACCGCCGGGCTTCTTCCCTTGCCGCTCGCGAGCAACATCTTCGACTTCGCCGTATTCGCTGGCCACAAGACACTACTCGGACCTTTTGGCGTCGGCGGATTCATCTGTAAGCGTGGAACTCGACTGGATCCCGTCTTCTTTGGCGGTAACGGCATCAACTCGATCGAGCAAGACCTTCCTAACGACATCGTTAAGATGGAGGAGGTTGGTAGCCAGAACACATACGCCATAGCCGGTCTTAAGGCATCAACCGACTGGATTCTAAAACGGGATATCGAGCACATCCATGCTAGCGAGAACGCCAAACGTGACGCGCTTCTCTCTTTGCTCCGATCTTATGCATTTGTCCAAGTTGTCGGTGACCAGATGGAGTGTGACAGAATTGGCGTCACCTCAGCTCTCTTCGAAGGTTACAGCCCCGACGAGACCGAAATGGTGCTCGGCCAGTTCGGCATAGCTGTCCGGTCTGGCATCCAGTGTGCGCCTTACGCACACAGGTTCCTGGGTACCTTACCTGCAGGCACCGTTCGCTTCAGCGTGAGCGCGCTGACCACGGAAGAAGACATTGAGAGGCTAAAAGTTGCCCTTGATGGCATCGGAGCAGCTTACTGACAATCTGAATCCCACAGACTTATCACCTCAACATTTGTCAAACACTGTCATCCGGTGGCTATAGAGCCACCGGATGACTTCTTTGGTCGTATAATGAGTCAATCTGTGAGAATGCGGGGCAATATTGTGAGTTTTACCGACCTGGACATCAAGAGGGAATATAGGTCGTTGTCGCGTGACGTCGTTCACGACTTCTATACTCCTGTCCTTGCCCAATCCGTGCTCTACCGACGGGCAGTCGGCTTCTTTTCCTCATCAGCACTACTCAGCCTAACCGAAGGGCTCAAGGGACTTTTACTTAACCACGGGCGAATTGATGTCGTGGCCTCACCCAAGCTGTCGCAGGAGGATATCGACGCTATTGAAGACGGCTATGAACATCGGGACGAAATCATCCTCGACGCCCTTATCCGCGAGCTACGACAGCCCGAGGGTAAGTTTGAGGAGGCCAGGCTCAATCTGCTTTCCAACCTTATCTCTTCCGGTGCGATGACGATAAAGATAGCCTTCCTCGAAACGGACGGCGAAATCGGCATGTTCCACGAGAAGCTTGGGCTCATGTACGATGACTCGGACAACGTAATCGCCTTTTCTGGTTCCATGAACGAGTCAGACAACGCTTTCCATCGGAACTACGAGGCTATCGACGTGTTCACATCCTGGTCAAACGACGTCAATCGCGTAAGAGATAAAGAGTCTGCTTTCAACGCAATGTGGGGCGACTACGAACCTGGCATCATCGTGCAGGACTTCCCGCAGGTCTCAAAGGCCATCATCGAGAAATACAAGATTGCCGATGGCATTAACCTCGGGGATCTGGCTATCTATCCGGCCGCTGAAACTGATTACGCGCAGGGTGATGGTCGCCAGGCCGAAGAAGGAATTCCGCGCATCCCCCAAGACCTGGTTCTGAGGGATTACCAGAACCAGGCCATTAGCAACTGGAAGGACAACGGCTTCCGTGGGATTTTTGACATGGCAACCGGTACCGGCAAAACCTATACCGCCTTGGCTGCCATATGCGCCCTTTCTGATGTCGTCAAGCATAACCTTGCGGTTGTCATCGTTTGCCCGTACCAACATCTCGTGGAACAGTGGAAAGGGGACATCCTCGCTTTCGGCCTCAAACCAATAGTATGTTATTCCGCTTCTTCCCAGAAGAACTGGAAGGACCGAGTAAAGACGGCCATCGGTGGCTTCAGATTCGGAGGGATACCTCGCCTTTGTATCGTGACCACCAACGCAACATTCGAGAGCTCCTTCATGCAGGAGCAGATTCAGAAGCTTCGAGGCAACTGCCTCATCGTTGTTGACGAGGCTCATAATATCGGTACCGTTAGAGCGCTCGATTCCCTGCCGCAGCAATTCCCTTTCAGGCTTGCGCTGTCTGCAACAATTGACAGATACGGCGATGAGGATGGTACTCGGGCCATATTTGAGTATTTCGGTGCAAAGTGCATTGAATACTCTCTTGAAGACGCGATTAACAACGGTATGCTCACCCCCTACTACTACCACCCTGTCGTGGTGTGCCTTGAAGAGGACGAGCTCGAACGATATGTAGAGCTATCTAAGCAGATATCTAAAGCGATAGCGTCATCCTCCTCCAAACGCAAAGCAGACCTTCCGCCTTCCGTGAAGATGTTGCTCATTAAACGTGCCCGAATCATCGCTGGAGCGCATGCGAAGATTGGAAAACTGAAAGAGGTCATTACCCCGCACTCGTACGAGAACCATATGCTCGTCTACTGCGGCGCTACCACCATTCAGGACGATGGCTACATAGAAGGCCAACCAGATGAGGGCGACATCCGCCAGATAGACGCCGTCTCTCGAATGCTTGGCAATGATCTCCATATGAAAGTGGCGCAGTTCACATCGAACGAGAACGCCGAGAAGAGAAAGACTCTGACAGAAGAGTTCTCTAGCGGAAAGAACATGCAGGCCCTCGTGGCCATCAGATGCCTAGATGAAGGCGTCAATATTCCCAGCATAGAGAAAGCCTTTATCCTTGCCAGCAGCACAAATCCCAAGGAATATGTGCAACGCCGCGGGAGAGTCCTTAGGAAAGCACCAGGGAAGGACTATGCGATCATCTACGATTTCGTGACCCTTCCCATGCTTCCCGAAGACATCGATCTTTACCCTCCCACCGTCGTGCAGTCTTCAAAATCTCTGGCCATAAGAGAGGTCACCCGGATAAAGGACTTCTCTCTTATCGCCGAAAACCCCGCGGAATCTCAACAACTGATTTCAAGCCTCATAGAGGCCTTCGAAATTACCGAAGAAGACGTAAAGGATGAGCCTTATGCCTAAAGACGCCACAGAAACCGACCTGAACCCGCAGAAACTCGATAGGATGAAATACGAGATTCTCCAGGCGGAGAGGCGAAACGACCATACCCGCGAGAGAAGTTCGGGCGAGATGGTTGACCTCATAAGGAAGACCATCATGAGCATCGCTGATGCGACTTACTAGGAGGAAGTTATGCTGCTTCAATCGTTAAGGCTCCACAACTTCCGGCAGTACCGGGGCGACCAGTCTATCTCCTTTTCTACTGACCCCCAGAAGAACGTGACTGTGATACTCGGGGACAATACCTATGGCAAGACCACCTTGTTGCAGGCGTTTAACTGGTGTTTCTACGAAAAGGTCATGCTCGACAACCCTGACGACCTCCTAAATTACGACGTTGCAAACGAGATGCAGAACGGGTCCTCTGAAGATGTAGAGGTACAAATCGAATTCATCCACGGTGGACTTAACTACACCCTCATCAGAACGCGCAGATACACAAAAACGGGTGCCGACATACATGGGTCGAAGCCCACTGTGTCCATGTCCTTCATAGACAAGGACGGGCAAACAAACCCCATCAAGAGCTACCAGGTAGACAACGTTGTCAAGTCCATATTGCCCGAAGGCCTTTCCAGCTACTTCTTCTTTGATACCGAACGCGTGGCAAGTGTAAGCACGCGCGGTGATCTCAGGGACTCGGTCAAAGGCCTGCTTGGTCTGACCGTCCTCGAGAACGGCATCAACCATCTTGGGAGTAAGGCGAAGCGCAAGTCCGTTTTAGGCAAGCTCTACGGTTCGCTCGACGAAGATGGCGACAAGCGCGCGAAGGAGGCGCTTGCAAGAATACAGGACTCCAGGGAACGCCTGGATGCTAACGACGAACGGCTGAAAGAGTGCAATTCCCAAATCGAGCAGCTTACTGCCCAGAAGGACCAGTATGACGAGCTACTTCGAGAGAACAGCCAATCTAAGTCTCTCGAAGCGGAAAAAGAGAGGCATGAGAAGTCGGTCAGGGCTGCCTCTAGTCTTCGAGCAAGCACCATCACGGCCATGCAGCGGGGCTTCAGCTCATCCTCCATGCATTTCTTTTCCGCCCCTCTCATCGACCGTGCAGAGCAGCTCCTAAAGGACGCCCAGCTTGACGACAAGGGCATCAAGGACTTGACCCGTCCAACGCTTGAAGACATCCTCGCCCGAGGCATTTGCGTATGCGGTCTGAAGTTCTCCGAGCATCCCGAGGCCGTCGAACACGTCAGGGAAGAGATGCGGTATTGTCCCCCCGAATCGATAGGTACCGCGGTCAGAAACTACCAGGGTGAGCTTTCTCGCTTTGCCACAGATCAAGAGAGCACTTTGGCGAGCATGCAATCCTGGCTTGCTAACATCTTCTCTGCCACTCAGCAGATACAAGATGGTGACGAGCAAATAGGACTGCTAAGCGCGAGGCTCCAGCAACTCCCCAATCTCAGCAGCACCGAGACCGCACGCAACGGCGTAAAGAAGGCTCTTAAGAAGGCCCAAGACAAACGCGACTCCATCCTTCGCGAATCTGGTGAACTTCAGTCCACGATTGAGCGCCTGAATAGTGTATACGCGAAGACATCCTCGGCGAGCGCCAAGAACAAGAAGACTTTCCTTTACATACAGTATGCAGAGACCATTGCCAAGTGGCTCAATGATGAGTACACCGAAGAAGAGGGCGACATACGAGAGAGGCTACAATCTCGCGTTAACGACATCTTCAACCAAATGTACCATGGCCACAGAAAGGTCGTAATTGACTCCAACTATGAAGTCCAGCTCATTACCGACCTCGGTGAGAACTCCCGCTTTACTGGGGAATCCGAAGGCTTGAACAGGGTTAAGAACTTTGCCTTTATAGCCGGACTTGTCTCCCTGGCAAAGGAGAAAGTCGTCGCAAAATCCGGCGACACACAATATGACCTCTCCTCGGAACCCTATCCTCTTGTTATGGATGCCCCCTTCTCTAACACTGACGAGAGACACATTGCCAACATCTCGCGCGTCCTTCCTGAAGCATCCGAGCAGGTCATCATGTTCGTTATGAACAAGGACTGGGTCTATGCAAGGCCTGTTTTACAAGATCGTCTAGGCGCGAGCTACGCGCTTGATAAGCGGAGCGAAGAATACTCCGTCCTCAAGAGGGAGGGGTAATGTCCGACATGTTTGACCACGACATTTCTCTACTAGGTAAGCATGCCACCTATACCAAGTACCTCGTTAAAGAGGCAAGGCTTTACGAGCGCAATATCGACGTCTACATGAACGGTGCCGTGTTTGGGCTGCTCTACAACAGAACTGCTCCTATTGATCGAGAAAGCAATGACTCAACAAATATTTTGACCGAGGTTCTGACAAAAAGCCGTGCTGACCTGATGTTCCTCTATCGTCTCGTAATGCTCCTCGAGCAGACAACTGACCTCGAAGCACCCGAGAGAATCGATCGAGCGTTCCGGGATGATGCCAACGACGATGAGCCTGAAAAGCTTAAAAATAACATGGAGCTCTTTGATTCGTATGTGCGGGGTGGCATCGAGCAGATGTACGAGGACTTCGTTGAGAAGGCCCCTGCAAACGCTCCAGAGGACTACCTGGAACGTGCTATGGATGTCATGCAAAGGTTTTATGATGACCTGAGCGGCAATGCTCCCCAGATTGATCTCAAAAACCTAGGCTAGCTCTTGATGGGTGTAGAACTAACTCTCTACGACTCAAATCCATGGCTTGAAGACGTTTTTTCTCTTCCGGTTGATAAAGCGGGCATCTGTTTCTTCTCGCACCTTGGCTATTGCGAGAAGGACATGCCCGTTAAGCTGCATGCTTGTCCTTCGAAGACATTTGTCTTTTCGTTGCTTTCAAAAAAACGCATCCTCAATGATTTGGATGTGGTGCATACCACGTCCATTCGCACAGGCTCCTACCTCTTTAGCCTCGATGCGGCTGATTACCCCCATGGCTCAGATGCTGTTGCCTTTTACGCCATCTCGATGGAAGATGTTGGGTACGCTCGTAGCGATGAGGCTTACGCGATTCATCGCATCTTCTCCAAGTTTGACTCCCGTTGGAGCGTGGTGCTGTTCCGCCATCTAGACAGCTTGATGCTCTCGTTTCTCAAGCCTGAACAAAATGATGGTTACGCCATCTACCTTTCAGATTGGCTTTCTCTTTCCGACAGCGACCATGGACAACTCGCACGTATCCATGTGGCGAATACCTCCTTGGATAGTCCAGTTGATTGCTTTGATGGACTTATGTTCGAGTCGATACGGCCCTATTATAAATACCCCATCATTAGGTCATCTGCCGTGTATAGCATTCTTGATACTCTGGACGTTTCCACGAAAATCGATCTCCCGCTTATCCCCCGTGAAGAGTTAGATAGCGCGGCGGATAAGGTGATGTCCGTCTATGTAGACATGTATGGGGATGACTACATTGAAGATAAGACGCTGGGTTATGATGACGACGATGATTTTGATATCGACGATGTTGAGTGGGAACTCGAAAACTCTGATCTCGACGAATCTGAAGTACCTGACGATCGACAGTTGAAGCTTCCTCTGTCTTTCGACAGCTCTCCTGACTCTCGATCAGCCATTCGAGATATCCCTGATGAAGTGATGGCTAGTCCTATAGCTCTCTTGAAATGGATGGAGTCGCATCCAGACTCAGAAGCACAGACTTCAAGCTCATCCTCAAGACAAAAACGCTTACGCATAGTTCCAATCGGATCTAGGCAACCCAAAACTGGGTCTTATGTAAGGCATATCTCCATGGGGAAAGGTGTCGTAACCTGGGCTGATGCTTCCCACGTCAAGATTGACTTCGGTGGTACACAGCGGGTTTTTCCTTTCCCAGGTGCCTTTGACAGTGGATGTCTCATGCTACTTGGCTAATTTAAGGCTCTTCGACGTTTCTAGTGGGTAGCGCATGCCAGCTTCTTCTTGGCCGTGAAGTCCAGGCGACCCAGCCGGAGGAAGATCATCGTCCTGAAGTAGGCGATGCTCCTGAAGCCCCTTGCAGCGCTGCGGACCGACTGGACGACGGAGCTGGGCCCTTCCAGGAACGAGTATGCGGAGCCCCTCTTCCACCAGTTCAGGATTCCCTCCCGCTCCTTCCTGAGCGTCCTCGCCACGGTCTTCATCTCGGACACGTTGGAGTGCATCATCCATGAGCAGAGGCGGTCGCGGGCCTCCGCCGCCGATTCCCTGTCTGCGCATGAATTGACGTCCTGGAGCGCCTCTCCCATCTGGCATGCGCGTGCCGTCCTGAGATGGGTCTTCGCCGGTTCGGGCTCCTCCCTCTTGGCAGGCTGGCGCTCCGTGAGCGACTCCTTCCTCTTCAGCCAGACGCACTTCGTGCCTGCGGGCTGGCGGCGCTTCTCTGCGGACTCTCGCCTCTCCGCACATCTCGCATGACCGATTGCCCTGTTCAGGAGCTGCACCGCATGGAACCTGTCCACGGTCTGGGCGGCCTGGGGCATCCCTCGCCTCCGATACCGCCTTCCCGAGCAGGCGCCATATGCTCGTGTCCGTCTCGTGCACCAGATGCGCCATCGCCGTCACGATCATGCCGGAGAGCGCCATCACGATCACCTGCGCCTCGAAGAGCGCCGTGAAGTGCGAGTTCGGGCGCACCTCCCAGGGCATCCTGCAGGCATGCACGCCGTCCTCGGGGCAGTCGGCCCTCGGCACGGCACAGTGGACGATTGTCTCGTACTGCCAGATGTCGAGATGCCTCCAGGTCTTCTCGCGCGTGTCGTAGGTGCCGCACTTCCTGTGGCATACGGGACATTCCACTGCCTGGCCCTTCCGATGGGCCACCCTCACATGGAGCTCGTCCTGCGCCCCTCCGCGCTCCTCGAACCAGACATCGGAGACCTCCCATTCGTCCCCGAGCCCCATGGACCTCTCGAAGAGCCTTGCCAGCATGCCTGCCTGAGCATCCATATCGCGCCTCCGGGACGGAGCCTCCTGTCGGGGAGAATCCTGCCGTTCGGAGGCCAGGGCCACAAGCGGTGCAGAAGTGCTACCCACCATAAATAGCGGAGAGCCGAAAAACCTGGGTATCCCTCCCGTGAGTGGGAATCTCCTTCCAGACCCGATACGAGAAAGGCGCGACCCCCTCCAGGGCCGCGCCTATCACTCGGTGAATTCCTCTCGTTCCGCTGGGATTCTTCCGGATGGAAGAATCTTTGGAAGAATCATCCCGCTACAAGTGTTTTCAAGCATTGCGAAGCGTTGCTACTCAAAACTCTTCTCAACCCATCTTACCTGCGGAAACGTTGCTGTTTGAAGCGAAACGTTACGAACCGTAAAAGGCCGAAAATCACTCCCATCAAACGATCCGCGTCGTATCTATCTGAATGTCTGAGTCCTTTTCCGGATTGCGATGGAACAGCTCAATCGGCGACCAGCCATTGTTCGGCCAGATCGGCACCGCATTCATCATCTTCATGATCCTGTTCAGGAGCTGCGTAAGCACCGCCTCGGTCGGGACGAATCCGTATTCATCAAGGATATTCAGATAGTGCTGGATGGAATTCGTGCCAGGCATGCCGAAGCGCATATCGTAGAGGAACTCCTCTATCACATCGTCCGCGAAGAAATAGTCATCT
>OCTW011272558.1_pt1 | contig 20779 bp, 29 predicted proteins | sample 1539671 | NCBI WGS metagenome assembly OCTW01 (sample SAMN02144230, study PRJEB22623) | gut metagenome | biome: sheep rumen | host: Ovis aries | place: New Zealand
GCGTTTTGCGCCCGAATAAAGGACATAGCAATTCGGAACTTTCACCAACGAGGGCGTAAGGAGTGTGACATCTTGAACAAGAGACATCGTTGCGGAGAAATCACCTTTGTAACATACAACAATGTTACAATACTCCTCGGCCTTATACTCATATTCCTTCGGCGTACTTCCGCCTATTCCGGCATAGAGCGGAAGGTACGAATCACCAACCTTTTTGCAAAGTACGGATGAGTTCTCGCCACAAACCACCCACGCTTTTAGTATATCCCCCGGACAGACACCTATTGGAACGGTTATACGGTAGTTTTGAGATGTTTCTGTTACTACACCTTGTAAATTTATGTATGCCCCCGTAGTAAAAGCTACATCGAGTTTTTGTTCTGCGGGGAGTTTTTTACTGTCAGTCAGTCCCTTTACATAAGGGGCGTTGTCGATGGAAAAAACGGAAGAATCTAAACTGAGCGCATTGGAATAAGTAGAATCATTGCCGACAACCTTGAAAGTGTATTTGATGTGCGGAAGGTCAATAAATCCGCTTGCGATTAGTTTGTCTGCCTCCGTTTCAGTATCGCACAATACCCTTCCGTCAATAACAACATTTGAGGAACTGTCCCTAAACAACAATCCAACATAGTATGTTCCTTCTGCGTAATGCTTATTATAGAAAACAGCGGAATAAATGTTTGCTATATCTTCCGAGGTAAAGAAATCCTCATTTATAAAGAGGTCATTTACTTGGAAATTACTATTATAAACCCACCGTTTTGGAGGATTTTGTCCGTTGAACTTTGATTCCGTAGTGTCTTGTAATTCGGCAACTTGCTTTCCAATGGAAACCGCATAATTACATCCATCCACTTTTGCCCACCTTGCAGACCAGTCGGCATTACTCACCAAAACGGAAAGCATCATATATTTTGCATCCGTAGGGGTTGTGCCCTGCCCTCTATTATTTGCGACACTTCTGCTCGCACCCGTGGCGTAGTAGGGACTTAAATCGAAATTTCCACTAAAATCAATTGGGACGGATTTCAAGAAAGCATAGATGCAGGCCGTACCATTTGCAAGTATGTCGAACGATTTGCCGCCCGGAATAGGAAGAATGATTGACTTATTGTTTGTACCTACGGTGAAAATATTTCCGCTTGCAAGATAGCCGCCAACCTCGAAACTCCCGGTGATTGCCCCGGTTGTAATATCTAATGCGTTCGGTACATATTGTAATGCCGCCAACCATTCTTTAACAACATCAACTTGTGACTGCCTTTGAATTACAACATCCCCCGACCACATGGTCTTTTTTGAGGATATGACGATCTGCATATCAGAGGGTGCAGTCCATTGAATATTCTCTTGGACAAGGGACGAGTAAAGAAGTACACCCGTGTAAGCCCCGTTATTATAGGAACAGATTGCGTACACGGAAATCGTTTCAGAATCACTTCCACCAGCGAAACTTACCACATCGCCATTCTTGACAGATATAACCGAACTTTTCTTGTAGTTCGCATTTGAACTTGTCGCAACGGTATTCCCGGACTTGTAGAGAAATCCGTCTGCCCAGGTGACTTCCGGAGTAATTTGGCCACCTGCTATATCAGTCACTTTCTGGCGCAATTGACTGAATTCCGACTTCATTGTGTAGTTGGGCAAGGGAATCGCTGTAGAGCCAACTTTCTTCCAAGAGTATGCACCATTCACCTCGACGGTGGTATATCTATCATAGTTCCCGTTTCCGTCCGAGACAAGATAAATCTTGTCCACGGTAGAGGTGGAAGCCGCAAGAGTTCCGGTATAAGACGTACTATTGTACGTCACGGAAACTCCAGCAGGAATGTCGGCAACAACGGGAGTAGAAGAACCATCCCAAGCTTCTTCATACGCACCATTACCGATGGTTTCAACCTCTTCTTTAAGTTCATTGAACTCGAAGGGTTGAATTGCAGTGTCTGCCTTGCTAAGTGATGCTTGAACTGAACTCGTGAGGTCTGATTTAGGAACACCATCAGAAGGCTTCTGATAGGCGATGGCACCAGCTGATGCACCATTGCGAATTTCTTGAAGGTCTGTAATGGTATCTTGCTTTCCGGAGATATCAGGAATAACACCATTGGCAATATCTGAAGCAGGAATACCAGTAGATGGCTTCTTGTATGCATCAATATTTGCACGAGCTTGAGCTTTTTGTGCCTCAGTAAGCTGTTGCAATACAAACTTTATAGCATCTTTATCTCCAACTTCAATATTTCCTTTACCAACAATGCTTTGACCACCAACAGTTTTAACATTCTCTCCAGAGATAAGAGTATCCTGTTTCTTTAAAAGGGCCTCTTCAAGCTCTTCTACAGTTACAATTTCACCTTCTTTCTTTTGCTTTAAAAGTTCTCTAAGAACCTTCTTTATCTTGATAACTCCTCCCGGACCAGTTGGGCTGATAGTATCAATAAATGCACTTATTTCTCCTTTAGTCATATCCTTATACTTTTTGAAATAAACATCTTTACACCGAAGTATCCAAGAACCACTAGTAATATTACTATAAACATTTTACCAAATGTAATAAAAAGTTCTTGAATTACAGTAAGTTTCTTCTCTACCTCAACTGGAACTTCTTTATCTACAAACACTACTCTGTCTTTATAGGTAGTATCGCGTACTTCTTTAATTTTCCATCTATCTTTGTATTCAGTGATAGTAGTATATACAGTGTCTCCTTTTGTATAAGTGTTTCTATCTTTATATACATATATACTATCGTGCTGAATAGTATTAGTATTTTGATAGATAGTAGTTGTATCGTGTTGTACTTGGGTAATATACTTTGGCTTAAGTATCCCGCACGATGCACAGATAAATAAACCTAAAGCTATAACTAATACTTTTTTAATGAGTGTGGCCATCTTACTGTATAGTAACTATGTCAAGCTATTTAATACCTCCAAGTTTATTAGCCCAGCTTTCTGTATAAAACCATGAATAGCTTTTCTTTGTAATCCACTTATGTGTGCATGCCCACACTAAGGATGGTATTCCAATAATTATAAGGTAGAGAGGACCAAGGTAAAGAGATTGTTTTGTATGTCCCCACTCATGTTTTACAGTATTCCAAGTTTCCTTATTGAATGGGAACCTGTCAACAATGACAGTATCTCCCAATGAAATTCCTCCGGGAAAGCTTCTGCATATTCTCACTACCTTATCCTTGTAGAGGACAGTATTATCTTGTCTCCAGAATAGTCTTAATATAAGACCAAGAATATTCTGTGGAAGTTGCCACAAATAAAGCAGTATTTGAAGTAGTGTTTTCATAACTAAATAAGTACGAGTGGTATAACAACGAACAGTATTCCAATGAAGTCTGCCAAAATATCAAGCCATGATGCTGCCTTATCATTGATTGAGTCATACACTTCTTTGCCTATTCCACAGAAAAGAGAAACTCCAGCAGCTATAAGCAAAGCTGGCTTAAAGTAAAAGTTAATGCTGAACAGTGCTGTAAATACAAGTGTGAGCACCATAGAAAACACTATATGCTGCAGCTTGTCTTTAGTGCTAAAAAATTGCTTAATCTTATCCATTGAATTCCGTTACTTTAGCTTTTGAACCATTTGTATTTCTTGTATCAATATGAAGCCAGTTTACATTCTTTTCCATTCTTATTGGATATGGAAGTTTGTCTTGCTCTCTCTTAATAATCGCTCTTGCCTGAGCACCAGTCATTGATTTCATAGAAGCGTCAAAAGCCTCTCCAAGGCAATGAGCTGACAAGTAAATATTTCCTTTTAGTGTTTTATCTTTGACCAACTGACAGCAGTTACATCTAAGACCTCTTTGGTAATGACTAGCATAGTTGATTACCATAGGTGTTTGAAGAATGTCTCTTCTAAGGACAAGCAATGTATGAAGAATCTTGGTATCAAGGAACTGCCATGAAGATTCACCAAATTTATTGTAAGTGTGATTGCATACAAGTTCCTTGATATTGAAGAACTTCTTTAGCTCTTTGATGATTTCCTCTCTTTCCATGATTCTTCTGTTTTTATTTTTTCCATCTCTTCCCTTCTGATAGACTCAAGGTCTTCCTTCTCTACAAGCTCATCTACATTTGCACAGCTGAATGGAAGTGCAGAATGTGTCAGTATTGCCTTGATAAAAGCGTTCATTGAAAGATTAATTCCCTGAGGTTTCAGGAAATTACTTACCATACTTCCTATTTCCAAGAGGATAATGAACAATGTAAGCCATTTTGCCCAATTGAAATCACTGTTTGCCGCAGAGTTGATAAAACAAGCCATCAGCACAAAAGCAAAGTAAACTACACTCTTACCCATCGTTTCCCTGAATGCCCTCGATGTTCTTATTGGTATTCTCAGCTTATAGGACTTCCACAGTCCTGCAGCAAGGTCAGCAATTACTACGCTGAACATTGTTATAAGCCAAGGAACCATAGTCACTATGGACTCTTCAAGGAAAGCCATCAATATAGGTATCAGTATTCCACTGGCTATTTGGGTAATTATGTATCTTGGTGTCATAGTTTAAATTTACTTAGCTGTTGTTTTTCTTTTTGCAGATATTCTTGCTATATCATTTCTTTCAGCCTCAAGTGCCAGCTTCTTGTTATCCTGTTGAATCTTTATGTTAAATTCACGAATCTGCTCTTCAAGCTTTCTTTTTGATGCCTCATCCATTGGTGTGGAAATACCGTCATCAGCATTAAGCTTTTGCATCTGGGTAGTTTCCAGTTTATTATCTGCTTGTATCTGTGCAACAACCACCTTTGTCTCATTGTCTTCACTGTTCATTCCAATCTGAGCTTCCAGTTCCATTTGCTTTGCTTGTAGCTGAGCTTGTGCAGTTTCTTGCTGAACTTGAAGTTGCATTTGCTGGTCTTGCATAGCTTGTCTTCTTCTTCTCTCTTCAGAGGCTTGAAGGATACGAATTTTCTCTGCAAGGGAAGATGAGGAGGTCCACATCTTCATAATGTCTGTCAGGGTAGCTTGCTGGGTTTGGAGAGCAGCTTGAGCAAGTGTTTCGAGCTTCTGGTCAAGACCTGTAATATCAGATGAACTGTCCACTACAATGCCATAATCATTTTCTGCAAACTCGTCCCCTTCAAACTCCATTAGTCTCATTGAACCATCAGATGTGAGATAGCGGAATTTGATTTGTTTTCCTCTTGCAGCTATCTTTGCACATTCTACAAAAGCATTGAGAACTCTTCTCTTAGTGTCATTGTGCCAAGCAAAATACACTTCCGTAATATAAGAAGATTGAAGTGTGGCCCTTTCAACACCACCTACAGTTTCACGATTTGCTATCTGACCTTCTCTTTGCTTTGAGATACCAACAATCTCACCAATCTGGACTTTCGTCCATTCGGCGATATTCATAAGTTGTTGTATGTAATTACCAGAGGCATCAGCAATCAATCTCTGTGTATTATTATTCAATGAGCCTGCCAGCTTACCCTTTGCAGAACCTCTATTACCCTCATTGAATGAGTTACGAACTGCTATATGGTTTACTTTTGCAAAGTGCATCCACTTGTCCATTGTCCATTCGTCTGGAACAAGGGCAAGGTCAACATCGGCAAGAGTTCCCCAAGAAGATGCAATAGCCTCTGTAAGTCTGTTATGAAGATAGTCATACATGTAATTGTATGGCTTCATCATATCAACCATTGAATATGGCTTACCGTCATTAAAGTTGTATATAGTACCTATAATACCAAGATGGCACTTTGATGGTGTCATCAGTCTGCTGAACTGAACAGGTCTTGGTCTTGCATCTAGGAATATACCATAAAGGCCATCCCTTGAGTGCTCGTCGAAATTGTGATTGTTACCACCGATAAGCACTCCTTCCCAAGCTTCAGTAACAAACATCTCCTCAACTTCCTCTCCAAGGTCTGGATTAGGGACATAGTTCTCAGCATAGAAAGTAAAGCCTTCCTCACCAGTTTCTTGGTCATACTGCTTGACCTTCTTAATCTTTCTGAAAGATTTCCATCGCATTCTCATGACTCTGACATTACCATCAGCATCATAAGGAAGAAGGTTATACTGCTCAAACTCATCACGGGCTGCGAATACCTCACTTGATGCAAGGGTTGGATATGGTGATGATACCATATCTCTTCTGATGAACCCTTGTCTTGGGTCCACCATACCCATAGAATCTGAACCACTACCTAGGTAGTCTGGAAGGTTTTCAAGGTATTGAATATCTCTCTTTGAAAGTCTATCATAGTAGGTATCCACCACACGACCCGGATTCCAATACTCCTCTATAATAATAATGTCAGCGTCTTCAACTTTGTTAGAGTGACCAGAACGGAATATTCTTACAGTCTGTGGGTCAAGTCTTGCAATAGTTGGCTCTCCTCCAACAATATCAACATCATAGAGTTCTTCAGCTACTGCAAGTGCATCTTGAAAACCATTGTTGAATATCAGTGGAAAATTCAGCTCTTTGCTATAGTGCTTAATGTACTGATTGGCTCGTATCTCTCTGAAATCTTGCCAATTGTATGTATAGTAATCATTAAGCTCTTCAAGCCTCTGTTCATAGTCCTCTTGTGAGAGGGAAGTGTCCTCAATTACCTGTTGGAATGAATCAAGAAGTTCCTTTTTCTTGGTTTCCTCAATCTCTGAAACTGCATTTGGGTTGGTTACAATGGCTCTCCAGTCAAAAGGTCTTCTCAACTCTTCGCCAATCAGCACCTCAAGCTTTGAGTTCATCAGAGGATAGTGCTGAATATCAGTGGGAATGTAGTCAGCATCCACACTTGACGGATTGATAATAAGGGCAAGGTCCTCCATGTGAATGATGCCCTTCAGCAAATCATAATTGATTTTCTTATGTCTTACTGACTTTCTTACTGGAGAATAGTTCCAAGATGTTCTTGAGTCACCCCAAAGAAGACACTGCCTTCCCCATTCTTTTGTTTTCTTGGAAAAGGACAAAGCCTGTCTTGGAAATTGTATAGTATTGTACATAGTCTTCTATTAACGAGACAAATATAGACAAATAAATGAGATATGCAAATCAGTCGAACACTGACACATTTTTTACTGCCCCCACCAATCAATTTTTTCAGCAGTGTTTGGAGTTGTTCCATAGCCTCTGCTTACTGGCTTGTTTATTGTTTTTGGGCGGTAGTTCCTTTCAAAGAAGGGGTCATGTGACTTGACATCTTGTATTTTTTCCGTCTTATCCACTTCACCATGATTTAGCACAAGAACCTCTTCTCTATAAAGCATCAGCATACCCATAGCTGAGATTCTATCGAAGTTACCATCAGGATTCCATCCTCTTGCTTCTTCCAAAAGGGCCCTATTCCACCAAGTCATTACGTTAGGTATGGTAACTACTTGTTCCTGACCATCAACTATCTTTGTAACTTCTTTTGGTTTTAGCATAAAATCCTTAAGCCTGTCTCTGCCATAGTTGTTGATTGGGTTTGTAGCATTGATACCATACATTTTATTACCAATCTTTTCAACCCTTGAGTCTTCTTTATCTTTAATGAATTGTGGAGTCTCTGCAAGGAGGTAGAGAGAATTCATCATTTTCAAGTATGAATAGAAGCCCTTCTTATTCTGTTCATACATGATTTTTGCATTATAGAATTTTGCAAGCAGTCTGACAACTTCATAGCAATCTTCAGCACTATTCAATCGTCCAGTCCATTCAGCTACAATTTCATCTGTCCAAAGGTCAAGTATAAAGCATGATACCAAAGACATGGTATTTGCATTATCATCGTCAATTGGGTCAAGTCCTCCGATATATCTACCAGCATATACCTTTCCTTCCCTGTTCTTTTTGGGGAGTTCCTTTATTTCTATAGCACCAGCTATCTTATTATCTTTTGTAGGAAACTTATGGATTGGCTTATCTCCAGTAGGCTCAAATTCTACTTCACCATTTGACCTTTGAATAAGTTTGCCAGACAGTATCTTATCATAGAAGTTCGGATTAAGGTCAATCTCTTGAATTCTTTCTGTAATTTGTGCTACTGGGAACTTAGTACCATCCCTCTTCATTATGGCATCCTGCAGAGTAATGGGGTCTTCAGCTTTGGTTCTTGTGATTGCCATAGGGTCTGGATTCTCATACTTTGCAATGTACCTTTCCCAACAAATCTGGAATAGAGCAAGTGTTACATTAGATATACCATCCTTATTATAGCAACCCAGACGATTTACATAAGCTGGAAAACAGAATATTGATGTTCCTCTTGATTGTGCAGCCTTATCCCACACGTTTTCAAAAGCCAATACATTAGAACCTGTAGGGTGATAAATCAAATCCAGAGCACCACTGAAGTCATTACCCTCCTCACCACCAGTACCTACACCAACCAAAAGACCAAACACAATGTTACCATCCTTCACTGACCTTTCAGAAATCTTCATTGTAGTGGCAAGATTAGGGAACTTACCTATCTCTTCAAGGCAGAATAATGACGCTCTCTTACCACGAGCCTTATCAGGGTCATCTTTAATGGCAACTCCAAGTACTTCATTACCGCTACCCTTCTTAGTTCCTGTATTCAGGTCAATGTATCCCATTGTCCAAGCCATCTCGTTGAGAGAAGACTTAAGACGTTTTCTTGGGAATTCAGTATTCTGTGCAAGGAAGTCAATCATACTCTCAAACTTGTTGAGAGTACCATCTTTAATCAAGAAGTCTTTATTATCGGCAAGAACCACTCCTCTTGTAAATGATTTGTGCTTTGGGTCTGGCTTTCTATCACCAATAACAAACCCTCTAGCAAGGCCACTTGCCATGCTGTAACTTTTCGATGACCCTCTTTTAGATATCTCAAAAAAGTATCTACCAAGTTTTCTTGCAAGGTCCCACCCTGTAAATCTCCACAGAAGTCCTTCCCACCACGATGGAAAGCCAACAACACGGTCACCAATATCAGCACTACCTTCAGAAACTTCAGTAAGGATAATCGGGCAGTAATTCAAATAGAAGTACATATATCCCGGAATCCAAGCACCATCGTCTGGTCTTAGCATTCCATTTCTTATCCTATCAACCTCCTCATCCTTCCATTTTGAATAGGCACTGTTTGGATTTGGATTTGGTCTTAGGTCGGTGAGCTTTCCAGTATTCTCATAGTGAATTGCAGTTTGCCTGAAGTAATCCACATTCTCTATGATTGGTGGATATTCTATTTTCCAAATAGCCCTACCATTTTCATCTCTTGGCAGTTCTCCACATAGCGGCCTATCCTTACTTATCAACCATTGAATTAGAGGCACCGTAGAAAGTGCCTCCATAAATTCATTCTGGACCTCTTCAGGAGAATCCTTAAATGATATTAACTGAAAGTTTCCAGTCTTATCATCAATCTTTTTATAAACCAGTTGGTCTATTGGGGTTTGGTACTTATTAAACTCCATATCTCATCCCAATTAAGTATAATATGTGACATGGCTTCACTAAAGACATCAAATTCAATTTGTTCATTGTCATCAGCTATTGAACAGACTCTCTCACGATGGACAATGATGTTCTTTCCTTCGTTTCTATAGTATATGGTTACAACACCACACCTTTGTGATTTAAGTTGTCCTTGCTCCCAACTTTTTACTACAATGAATTCTCCTTTGAGTCTCTTTGCTTTCCTTACATTGTTCAGTGCTTCCTGAACCAGTTGCTCCAGTTTCGTCATTGGTTGGTGTCTTTTTAAGCCAGTGTTCTTTAATTATGCTTCTAAATTCGTCATGCAGGTACTCATTAAAATATGCAAAGGGCTCATCATTTCTTGTGTGCTCCACTCCTCTGTCAGTCAGAATATTATTAGTAAGGTGATAAAGCTCATGGTCTATATGACCTTTCTTTTTCATATTCTTTATGTAGCAAATGTAGTTTACTCCACAAGTCCATACTGCTCCAGCCACATTCTTATCTTCGAGGTCTTTCAATATGTCCTTAAAGTCCTCTTCGTCTATATTGTCTTTGTTTTTCTTATAGAACTCTTTAAATTCTTCTATACTGGGTTCCATAAAGAATGCTACATCGCATCTATAAATAGGTATATCAAGTGCTATAATCATACTCCGTCTTCAAACATTGAATTTTCAGTTCCTCTTGCTCTTGTATTGTCCCTAATTTCAGACTCCACCTTTCTTTCAAGGTCTTGGAGTTGAGGGATAAACTTCAGTACTCTTTCCAGAGTAGCCATGACATCATTCACTTTAGTTACTGCAGCCCCTTTGTCAGTGCGTTCAGCTAACTTTTCCTTGGTATGCAATAGGTCTTCAGAAAGGGCCTCTACTGCAACTCTTGTACTTTCAAGAAGCCTTGTTGAGGATGTAATGGTATGCTGCTTGTATAGTTCCATAGCCTCTTCAAGCTCTTTTGAAGGCTTGAAATCTTTTGGCAGTCCCTCTTGAATGATAATTTGTTTAGCTCTCTCTCCAAGGTCAGTGATGTAAGCATAGGTTGAACGTGGGTCAACCATGAAGAAAAGATATGAAAGCTGCTGCATACACTTCTCTTTTTGTACAGACCTGTCAGCATTATAAATACGCCTGATTGGTCTTACAAGAAGTGCTTCTGGTGTAAGTTTTACCTGATAGTTTTCAAATTCCAGCAGTTTCATCTTGATTCCCTCCAATCCTGCATATCAGCAGCAATCTTTTGTTCATCAACAGGTGTTTGTTCTGGCAAATCCGGCTTTCCTTCAACAGGGCCAAATTCAATATCTTTGTAATCTTCCATAGTGTCTAAATTAAAATGCCTGCCTATCAAGGCAGGCAAACCATTCTTTAGTTCTTTATAATTCCACCCGGAGGTACTATGATGGGTGACGGCTTTTGAATTTTTGTCTTTTCGACAGCAATCTCTTCGCCCTCAACAACACACATAATGTCAGAATCAAAAAGTATCATTACCTTTGTTGGTATCTCATTACCATTATTGTCTTTCTCTCCCATCCAGAGTTCTTCATTCGGAATATCTACTGCTGAATGAATCTCATCACTTACAGTTTTCTTTCCAATATCTTTCAGTGAGCCTTCCTTGTGCAGGATTTGAATATATCTTGACGGGTTGATTCTTACAATGTCTCCTACATTTATATCTTTTACATAGGGCCCTACTGCTATGACTTTTTGGTATTCCTTAATAGTATTAAGCTTTGCAGACAAATAGAGTCCACCAGCCATAGCTTCTTCTTCCGTATAGAAATCCATTGTTGTTACAACGTGATTTGCAACTGGTTTAATGTTCTTTATTTTCAGCATTTCTCTTTCTTAATTCAAGTGTGTATCTAAACTTTCTGTTTATCTTGTTGAATTTGTCTTCCGTTATATTGAGTTTCCCAAGAGAAGGTATGTTAAAATTCATTCTGCATCTCCTAAACTCTTCAATAGGAGTATCTATTGACAATACTGGTGTTTCAGCATTCCTATATATGAATTTCCATGCTGACATATAAGCCTTTCTGCATACCTCATAGGGGATATTCAGCTCTTTGGAAACCTGTCTTATGGCATCATCAGTCCTCATTTCTAAAAACAAAAAGCATTCTGAATGGTTTACCCTTCTTCCATGTAGGCAGATATTCAGGACTTATTTTCTTTCCGTTCCCAATAATCATTCCATTATCCCTCATTGTACGAAGGATACCATGCATATATGCTTTTGATATTCCTGTCTTTTCTCTTATGCGCTCTTTGGTTTCCTCGTCAAAGAGAAGCTTATCTACGAGACTTTTGTCAGTTACCCTTTCTGCAATAGCATATCTTTCTTCCAAAAGGGCAGCAGCGAAATCCATTTGTCTTGAAGTTAGTTTATGGAATGGCCTCATTACTTCCAACCAAGTGCGGATGAAATTACTACTCCTCGTAGGGAGATTTGTAATTCCATCCACATAAGGTCTTTGTGTAGGATTTTCGCTCATTACTTTTCAGCAGCTGGCTCCTCTTCGTGTATTCCAGGATTCAAAATTGTCTGGAACTCCTTCAAGCACTTGTTTAAAAACTCGTCACCAAACATTTCGTAGCCATTTTCAAAAGAAAGTACTCTCCAAAGCCATTCAAGTCTTTTGTGAACTTCAGCTTCCTGAAGATACTTAATTTGTTCTACAGCCTGATTGAGTCTTTCTTTGAGCATTTTGTTCTGACTACTCACTGAGCTAAGTTGTTCCATCAGTGTCTGAACATCTGGAGCATGAGTTTCTGCTGCAGGCATCTTTGCTGTCTTTTCCTTTGCCATAATTAATCGTGTTTATGATAGTTATTGTGAAGAGTCTCCCACTCTTCTATACTTGTTTCTCCAATTTCAGTGCTACCACATTTTGCACAATAGTCTCCATAATACTCATCAGCCATTATGAGTAGAGACATACACCTTTTACAATAAAGTACAGGTATATTATTGTACTCTTCTTTCGACGGATTCATAAATCAGCTTGTAGTGTCCATTAGGTGTAACAAGAACTTGTACAATATCCTTCTTTTTTATACCCAATTCATTGGCTCTATCAACTAAAGCCCTTGAATTTTCAGCACCTATTTCACTTAACTTCTTAATCAACATGGTTCTTCTCCTTTTCGGCAAAGATAAGTAAAATACTTTTCAGTTCAAAGTAAATTACTTTAAAACTTTATTCCACCATACTCATGCCTCCACTTAGCCGCATTTTGAGCAAAGACTGCCATCTTCTTTTGTGCGGGAGTTCCATGAGCTTTAAACCATGCAGTGGAGTGTCCGGTTCTTTTCTTCAGTGCTGTAAACTTACCTCTATTCTTCTTTTTAATATGTATTGGACCTCCATTTGCAAACTCTTCTGGTAATGGTACTCCTATCCTATCATATAATTCTTGCATGGTTGGTCTCCATCCAGTTGGTTTGCCCGACTCTCCTCTATAGAGGCCAGTTTCAAAGTTTCTTGCTTCTTCATAATCGTCTGAAGTCTTTTCAAATCTTACTGGGATTCCATCCTGCCTTACAATATATGGAGTTCCAAGTTTTGACATTGCCTTTACTTCAGCATTGATAAGCATTTTCTTTATTGGGTTTTTGCCAGAATACCTATCAGCATATCCTTCATCAAAGTCATATAAATCAGCAGCATCTGCTACAATCTTACCATTTTGGTATCTTAAACGGATTGGATGATTAGCAGCATCATATCTTACAGAGCCTGGGTCAAATAGATCGTCAGCATTTATATAGATGTTTGCATTCTTCTTTGCAGCAGCTTCAATTGCTGGTTTTAAATGTTGCGGTACTACATACTCTCCACGAGGATTGAGTTCAGCATTATATTGTGGAATTCCATTATACTTCTCTTCAGTCAGCGGTCCTCTTGATGTCCCCTTGTATGGAGTATAGTGCTTTTCAGGACCATAGAGATACGATTCAAGTTCTTCATATTCAGGTTCTTGTGGGTCAAGAACAGCTCTAACTATCTGGTGTGGCCACAGTCCAGCACCTTGTTTTGCAGCAGCACCTAACTTATAAGCAACCTTCTTTTTGTTTTCTTCGTCTTGATACCATTTTCTTGCTGCTGCAATAACTTGAAGTGGGGAAACTACTTTACCACCACCCGGCCAGAACTTATTTCCTCCACCAGCATAGATTGGTGCCATTGGGCGGCCAATCATTGGACTTTCCTCCTGCGATGGAAGTGAAAAGAGGTCATAGTTCTGACGCATTTCAGACAGACTGGTGATTCCATTCCGCCTATAAAGGTTCATCAGTTGTGACCTTTGTGCTATAGATAGGTCTTTCCAAGCCATAATCAATCCGTTATTCTTTGGGTAAAATCATAATTGACTCTTGGTAAGGATTCTCCAGCCCTTTTATTGAGCTCATTCCTTAATTCAATAAGTTCCCTTGTTTTCTTCGAAATCAGGTTACTCAATTCACTGTTAGTAAGTTTTCTATATTCTTCTTTCATAGAGCATTCAGATTTACTGCAAATATAGAAAAACCCCTCGGATTTCACAACCAGAGGGGAAAAACGCAAATGTACAAAAAGTAAAACGACTTCAACCACTGCAAATATAAAAAATCCTGACGACTTTCACAAGCAGTCAGGACTATAACTAACCATTAACCCAAAAAAGATGTCTTCGCATCCGTATTGCAAATATAGTGATTATTTTTTAGAGTATATGGCCTCAAAAGTAACCTTCAATTCTTTTCTCTTTTCCTTGTCCCCTTTCCAAAGCATTTCAGGATTTATAAAATATTCTCCTCTAACTTCAATCTGCTCTCCAGTTTCTTCATTTGTTTCATAGACTTTTGATAGTGCCTTTGCTTCTACCAACTGGTTTATGGCCAGAGCAAATGCACTTCTTGATATGCCAAGTGTACTCAGCATAATCTTTCGCATTCCTGTTGTAAGGGCTACTCTTCCTGTATTTATTTGTGCTTTTTCCATTAAATAATGAAGAATCTTTATAGGAATTACTCCCTTTAGCTCATATAACCAACTTATGTAGTTTATAAAAACCATGTAGAAATTTTCTTGGTCTGTTCTGTGTACAACTACTTTGGTTGTTGTTCTTACCCTTTCATTTCCATTTTCATCTTTGATAACCTGTTCAGAGGTTTCTATTACTCTCTTTGCCATAATATTTGTACGTTTTGTCCAATGCAAATATACAAAAAGTAAAGCAGTAAATCAACAGTTTTTCTATTTTGTTTAGTTAAACTGTCCACTGTATTGGACATAGTGTAGCCTGTATTGGACGTGTGGTTGAATACAGTGACATCTAAAATCTCTGTAAAGTGTTAGTGCTCTTTGGGTTAGGACAGTTTTGTAAAAGTTCCCTTATTCTATTCTTTTAGAAGAAAATAGTAGGACTTCACCTCTTCTAATTTTTTGAAATTTTTTTTGAAAAAATTTTTTGGTGTATGAGAGAGTAGGATTGGTACTATAATTTTTTTGAAAAAATTTTTAGTCTGCGAGAGGGTTGAATAATCTAAACAACCCTCCCCCTATACATTGGAGATTGGGGTGATACCCCCCGGTACTATTGCTAACCAAATACATGAATTCGTATGCCTGATATTGATGAAATGTACGAGAATTTTCTCGCTCAAGCAGCCAATCACTTCCACAGTGAAGCTGAACTCTGCCAAGAATGCTCTGACCCTCGTGCCTATGCAATGAGTGTTGCTAGAGAGTATGGCCTTGAAGCTGAGATTGGGGCTTGCCTTGCTATGGGCATGTCACCTGAGGAAGCACTGAGGGAGTGGGATTTGTAATCCCATTCTCTTATGGTAAATCTAAATAGTACAATTCTTATATCTTGGACATTCGTCCAGTGACTGATAGGTATGTGAGTCTGACTTTTCTCTCAAACCCCAATTACTGTCGTGAGATAGCGATTGGGGTTTTCTACTTTTGAATTAACCTTAAATACAATATTGCAATATGAAGAAATTTGTGGTTATGCTGATTGTTGGGTTTATCAGCATTATGGGGCTTTCAGCTCGTGAAAACAGCCCTTGGAGGGAAATCCAAACTGTGGAAATTCCCAATAATGTTGAAATCCATGAAGGTGTCACCAAGTCTGGTAATCCCAAAGCTTGGATTGAGCTTCCTGAGGTGGGGAATGTCAGTGTCTCTCCCAAGAGTGCTGAGAAATTCAAGGCTGGGGAAGTGAAGCTTGAGCTTGTCAAGTGGTACAATGATACTACCAAGAAGTATCGTTACTCTACAAGGCAAGTCAAAGGAACTTCCTCCAGCAAGGAAAGTAAAAATATTGATTTGGGGAGGATATTCAAATGATGACGCTTTGTGCAATCATTATGATTGGAGCACTTGTGGAGTGCTGGGTGTGGATATTCAGGGGAGAGGATGAATAATCCTCTCTCTCTTCTTAAAACCTTTGAATAATGTTAATATATGCTATGAAATGTCCAGAGCTTGTTAAGGCTATTATGTCTCGCAAGTTCTGGACTTTGGGCTTATACTTTGAGCAGTATGAGCTTGACACTGACCGTGGGGTTATCTTTGGGATTGGAGAAAACGGAAATCCCAAGTATGCCCTTGAAGACTTCAAGTTCAATGAGTATTCTGAATGGAAGAAAATAATGGAGGAGTTTGGAGTGTCTATGTCCAAGGTTTCTATAAAGGCAATCAATTGGAATCCTATATTTGAGGAGGTGACTGCATAAGTCATCTCCTCTTTTATACCTTATATATATTATAGGTATAAATCTAAACAAAACACCTCCTATACCTTGCCAGAGAAGATAACTCGTCTCCTCATTTAAAGGTAATCAGCAAAATAGGTTGCTGAGGGAATCCATAATGCCCGGACTAAGATTGTGGTATATCTTCATTCGGAGTGTTCTCTAAGGATGAAGAATGAAATGTGAGTATTAGGGAAAACTGCCTGACGAGGTGGGAAAAGGTTTGTGAGGATTTCTAATCCCTACAAACCTTTTAAAATAAGAATCTAAACATAACACTTCCTATAATTTGGTAGAGAGAAACTCTATCACAATGTTTAACCTTAATCCAAATTCAATCATGAGTGAATTTAATCCTCGTACTCAGGGTATCTCCAGTGAAGGTACTCTTGCTTCCTATCGTAATCATCGTGACATGAACGTCATTGATGTGAAGGAGCGTGTTAATGAAACCACTGGTGAGCTCATTCCGGCTCATAAGGCCATTGTGTTCTTCACTGCCAAGCGTAATGCTGATGGTAGTAAGATGCGGGATAACAAGGGTCAGCTTGTTGCTGAACCCAAGACCAGTGAGTTTGTGAGCTTTGGCCCTTCTGTGAGTGACCTTGCGTCTCTTGACATGAAGAAGATTGCCAGTGAGCTTACTGCCCGTCGCAATGAGCTTGAGGTTGGTGCTCTCGCTGAGAGTGGCAACAAGGTGCTCTATAAGCCCTCCAACAATGGCTTCGTTGGTGAGGAAGTGGCTGAGTGGTAGTCAAGAAAGTATCACAATTAGGGGAGAATGGTACTTTTGTGCCTATCTCCCCTTTTTTCAAAAGGGTGTTGCTTTATTGGCCAAAGTTTGAGACAAGTTTTTGATAGTCAAGAAGTTAACTTGTGCCAAAGTATGGCACAATCTCCATCCTCACCCTAACAAAACTCTCCAAAACCCTCAAAAAAGTGTCACATTAAAAGAAAACAACACTTTTAACTGCCTAACCAACTGAACAAAATTAGCAAATACCCTAATTTACCCCCACAAAAACCCCATAGTTTAATAGGGAAAACTGCACAACTTAAGGTGAAACGAGTATGTGTATTGCAAGTTCGAATCTTGCTGGGGTTTCAAAGTTGTTTTGGGTATCAACATTAAATAAACCCTATTATGTTCGTGTCTTCCTTCCCTCGACACATCAAAAACGTGGGGACTCGTATCTACAAGGTTCTCGGAGTTACAGAGAACCTTTTTATAAGACAAACTAAAATAAGATATGATATACAATGTTGTTCTGATTACCCCAACCCATAGAATAGGAAAAGAGGGATATTATGAGGCTAAAATTCAAGAAGCAACAGTTGAAAAGGGAGAATATCATAAAATTGGAAACCCTTGGCACTCTGATAGTATTCATTTCTTTGGTAAAGTAAAAATGGACTTTGAGAATAATGGAAATATAGTTGTTTGGAGTAGTGACAATAATATACATGTCAGTCCAGGATATACAACTGATATTTACTGTGGCAAAGAATACATAGAAAAGCAACTCATCCAAAAGTAAGAAAAGATACAAAGCAAACAAACCAAAAACACAAATACAATGAGTAAACCAGTAATATTATTTGAACAGTTCATTGAAAAAGCAACTGAACATTATCAAAAAGCAATATCAGCAGACAATGCCTGTAAAATAGGCGATTGTGCTGAAGAACTTACAGAGGCTATTCGGTACACAACCGAAGCTCTAAGTGACTTAAACCACTACCTTAAACTTGCAATCAAAGTAATAAAGTAACACTATGTACTACTGTATCAAACTTTCAAAAGAAATGCAGGCAAGGGTAATGAATGTATTTACTGCATTCTTTACAATACCTGAAGGATGGACAAAACACTGTGACCACATCACACTAATCCATTCAAGTGACAAAAGTTGGATTACAACTTCAAAGATTCTATACAACTTTGAAGGCAAATCGCTGGACTTTAAAATTGTAGGTGTAGGATACAACGAAAATGTAATGGCCCTTGAAGTTGGCACATTCACTGCAAATAGAATGTCACATATAACAATATGTACAGCGCCTACCCACAAACCTGTAGAAGCAAATACTATTGAGCGTTGGGATAGACTGTACTGTAAAGATATTTTCAGTGGTGTAATAACATTAGAATCATAATAATATGAGCATCAAAGAATTCGCACAGCTTATGTCAACATTTGCACTAGCTTATCCAGATGCAAAAGTAACCTTTGCAAACAACAAAGTTGAAGTAACAAAGGTTGTTTTTGACGCACAGACAAAATCAATAAATATCAGATAAAGAGCTATGAACATCAGCAACTCTACTGTAAAAGCATTCTCAGGATTTGCAATCAGCCTTGACCAAGCTCAGCGTCAATTCGGTAACAAGCACAAGAATGATGTGCCACCTGATGGAGATTACATTGGAAAAATGTGGCTCACACCAGAAGAACACGCGAAACAAAAGTCTGCCAACGATAAATAATCAGTCTTTAAATGCACAAAAAAGACAAGGCAGACTTATTCTATACAAGGAGAAATCCTTGGGCATGGGACATAACTTAGAATGAGTAAATTGTTGATTATCACGCTAACCAAATGCTGAAAGTCCCATAGGCAAAACTTTGCTCTTGTTACGATGGTATTAATCCCAGTTAAGGGGAACGATACGCCTTATGGAATATTAGATTTCCGGAATAAATCAAGTATTGTACTAGGTTGGAGCAATATATAAAGTGCACAATGAAATGCTCCACATCAAAAACAAGAGAACCAAATGAATCCCAAGTCGTTGAGGGCTGCAAGGGTTTCCTCTGCAAGGAAAGGATAATACCTACATATAATTGTAGTAAGAGTTACAACGACAACTCTATTATTCAATCCTCGTGGAGGAAATGCAGTAAAACGCAAAATCTTTAAACACAATAACAATGATTTTCAAAGCAATCAAAGAAAAGGCTTGGCAGAGACATGTCAAGAAAATACAACGTGAATTGGATAAAATTCATGCTGTAAGAGACTACTACAACAAGTTCAATAAAACTTGTTACACTACAAAACAAGCCTTGGAGCTTGCATATAAAAACGATTTATAGTATATTTGTTTCATCTCTTTGACAAGCAGAATAAGGTGTGTGGATTAGTTTTACATTTTACCTACTTATCAGTCATACACACTCTTTAAAATCAAAATAAAGAGGTCCACACACCCTGCTTGTCTCTTACACCAAACCAAAATGAACACATTAATAAACTCAATAGAGTCAAAGTATCTTAGAAAGATAATCAAAGACCCTGAGTATTATCTTAAAAGAACAGACCAAATGGAAAGTAAGATTTATCAGTGGAAATCTTACTACAACAAAGCCACAACAAACACTGAAAGAGCATATTGTCAGAAAATGATTAGAATGTATCTGAAAAGATTTATTTACTATATAAATAAGTAATATGACAGTCGAAGAAAAAGCAAAAGCCTACGATGAAGCTCTGGAACAAGCAAGATTCTATCACGGAAATTGTCCAAGCGAACCGGAAAGGAAGAAACTGGAAGGGATGTTTCCTGTACTTTGTGAAAGCGAAGACGAGAGGATAAAGAAGGAAATTGTTTCAGCATTAAAGTTCGCAAATGTTGGGGGCGTATATGACAAGCACATCGCCTACCTCGAAAAGCAGAATCACGACGGAAAGAAATGGATAACCCCTGCGGAACTTAATCGCCTTAAGACTCTTCGCTATGAAGCCGGTTATAAAGCTGGTTTTAATGTCGGTGTTCATAGCGAAGCAGAAAAGCAGAAAGAGCAGAAGCCATCTCCTAAGTTCAAAGTTGGGGATTATGTAATAGATACTAACTATAAGGGTGAGCCACTATACCAAATCGTGGGTATTGACAAAGAGTGCTATATCTGCGAGTATAGAGGTGACAAAGAGATGGGTAATAGGGCAGTGATGCACTTTGCTTTTAATAATCCTTATCTGCGTCTTGAGCAGAAGCCCGTAGAGAAAGAAATCACATTGACCAGTTTTGAAGGAACTCTTAATACTTTTTTATTTGATTTTGCAAATTCTCACATCGAGGATTGTGAGCCAAAAGAATATGTTAAAAAACATTCCGCAGAAATCCTTAAAGCGGCATATAAAGAGTTAAATGCCAAGTTACAACAAGACATCTTTGAAGCAAGACAAGAAGGAGTACGAGATGGGTATGAAGTGGCAAAGGCAGAGCAGAAGCCTGCTATCATGAAACCGCATAAGGGAGATGATGGCAATCATTACGATATGGGGGTGTCAGAAGCACAAGAATATGCAATTAATCGTGGCTTCGGTATTCCATTCAATGACGGAGAAGTATTCATTGATGAAAGGTATATGACACAAACTATTGGCAACATTCTCCGATGGGCAGATGAACATCCAAAAGAACAGAAGCCCGTTGAGTGTATTGAATTTGCCAATGAATTCGAAAATCAAGTTTCACATCTGCTTGCTTCATTAATGAATGGAGAATGGGTATATGACAAGAGTTTTATCAAGCATGCCGCGCAATCACTTATGGGATATGCAAAGAATGAATTGAAGCCTACAGCGTTTAACA